>Ga0335083_10002191_pt1 | contig 26015 bp, 23 predicted proteins | sample Lox_Sample_42_FD_206716 | JGI IMG/M metagenome (GOLD analysis project Ga0335083, IMG submission 206716) | Soil microbial communities from Loxahatchee National Wildlife Refuge, Florida, United States - Lox_Sample_4.2 | ecosystem: Environmental > Terrestrial > Soil > Wetlands | place: USA...
TGGTACCTGCCCGACCGCGCCGGCGACGGCTACGGCCTCAGCGCCGCCACGATCCGGCGGCTGGCAGCACGCGGCACCTCGCTGCTCGTCAGCGTGGACTGCGGGATCGGCGCGGTGGACGAGGTGCAGGCGGCGCTCGCGCTGGGGATGGAGGTCGTGATCACCGACCATCACACGCCCCGCGGCGACGGGGTGCTCCCGCGCGCGCCGGTCGTGCATCCGGGCGTGTGCGGCTACCCCTGCCGCGACCTGTGTGCCACCGCGGTCGCCTACAAGCTCGCGCAGGCGCTGTACGAGGCCCGCGGGCGCGACACCGCCGAGCTCGAGGCCGAGCTGGACCTGGTGGCGCTCGCCACGATCGCCGACGTGGTGCCGCTGCTGGGCGAGAACCGCACGCTGGCCGTGCGCGGGCTGCGGCGGCTCGAGGGCACCGCCCGGCCCGGTCTGCGGGCGCTGATGGACGTCGCCCGGGTCGTGCCCGGGAAGGCGGGCGAGCGGGCCGTCGCGTTCGCGTTGGCGCCGCGCCTGAACGCGGCCGGGCGGCTGTATCGCGCCGACGCCGCGCTCGAGCTGCTGCTCACCGGGGACCCCCGGCGCGCCGAGCAGGTGGCCCGCGAGCTGGACAACGCCAACCGCGAGCGCCAGGACATCGAGCGCTCGATCCGCCACCAGGCCGAAGCGCAGATGGACGAGCTGGGCGAGCGGGAGGCGTACGTGCTGTCAGGGGAGGGCTGGCACGCGGGCGTGATCGGGATCGTCGCCTCGCGACTGGTCGAACGCAGCGGCCGTCCGGTGGTGATGGTGGCGCTCGACGGCGAGGACGGGCGCGCCTCGGGGCGCAGCATCGACGCCTTCGACCTGCTGGGGGGCCTGCGCGCGTGCTCGCAGCACCTGCGCCGCTTCGGCGGGCATCGGGTGGCCGCCGGCATGGAGATCGCGCGCGCGGAGCTGGCGGCGTTCTCGAACGCGCTGTGCAGCCACGCCCGCACCGTCCTGCCGGCGGGCGAGCTGCATGCGGTCGAGCGGGTCGACGCGGTCGTGAGGGTGGGGGAGGTGGACATGGCGCTCGCCGAGGAGCTCGAGTCGCTGGCCCCGTTCGGGCGCGCCAACCCGCGCGTCACGCTGCTGGTGGAGGGCGCGACCTTCGCCGGCACCCGGCCGATGGGGCAGGGCAGGCACGCGCGCTTCAACGTCAGCGCCGGGGCCGCCGCCGCGCGGGCGGTCGCGTTCGGCTGCGACGGGCGCCTGCCGGTGGCCGACGGGGAGCCCGTGCAGGCGACTTTCACGCTCGAGATCAACGAGTGGAACGGGGTCTGCGAGCCGCGCCTGGTGCTGCGCCGCGCGCGGGCCGCCGAGCAGCGCGCCGCCGAGGCCGCGCCGCGCCGCCGTGGCGAGCGGGAGGGGCAGCAGGAACTGGCGCTGTTCGCCGTGTAGGGCGCGGGGAGGGCCGCTTGGATACGGGTATCGCTTTCCCTACCCTTTGACCATGAGCGTCACCGACGATCCGCTTCCTGCAGCAGCCACCGAGGCTCCGGTCGCGGGCGCCGACCTGCAGTCGCTGAGCGTCTCCCAGAGGCGCCTGCTGAGCGACCTGTTCGCGATCGTCTCCGAGCACGCCGCCGACGCCGCGGTCCCGATCGACCGCGCGCGCGTGCAGGACGCGTTCGTGTTCGCCTGCGAGCACCACGGATCCCAGCGGCGCAAGTCCGGCGAGGACTTCATCGTGCACCCCGTCGGGGTGGCCCGCATCTGCGCGAGCATGCGCCTGGACACCGAGACGCTGTGCGCGGCGCTGCTGCACGACACCGTCGAGGACACCTCTGCCTCGATCGAGGAGGTCAGGGAGCGCTTCGGCGAGGAGATCGCGGCCATCGTGGACGGCGTCACGAAGCTGACCGGGATCACCTTCCAGTCGCGCGACGAGGCGCAGGCCAACAACTACCGCAAGATGATGGTGGCGATGGCCACCGACGTGCGGGTCATCCTGATCAAGCTCGCCGATCGGCTGCACAACATGCGCACGATCGACGCGATGCCAAAGCAGAAGCAGATCGAGAAGGCGCGCGAGACGATCGAGATCTACGCCCCGCTGGCCCACCGGCTCGGGATCCACGCGATCAAGTGGGAGCTCGAGGACCTCGCCTTCGCCACGCTGTACCCGCGCAAGTACCAGGAGATCAAGGGCCTCGTGGCCCAGCAGCGCGACGACCGCGAGCGCTACGTCGAGCAGGCCGGCGAATACCTGCACCAGGAGCTCGGCGAGGTCGGCATCGACGCCGAGATCGCGGGGCGCGCCAAGCACTTCTACTCGATCTACTCGAAGATGACCAAGAAGGGCCGCGAGTTCAACGAGATCTACGACCTCACCGCGATGCGCGTGATCGTCGACTCCGTGAAGGACTGCTACGGCACCGTGGGGGTGATCCACTCGCTGTGGAAGCCGCTGCCGGGGCGCTTCAAGGACTTCATCGCGATGCCCAAGTTCAACATGTACCAGTCGCTGCACACGACCGTGATCGGACCCGAGGGGCGTCCCCTGGAGATCCAGATCCGCACGCACGAAATGCACGAGATGGCCGAGTTCGGGGTCGCCGCGCACTGGGTCTACAAGCTCCAGTCACGGCTCGACTCCGACGGCACCGGCGAACGCGCCACGGCCGGCGAGGACGCGAAGCTCCAGTGGCTGCGCTCGATGCTCGATTGGGAGAAGGACCTGTCGGACCCGAGCGAGTTCATGGAGACGCTGCGCACCGACCTCTTCGAGGAGGAGGTGTACGTGTTCACGCCCAAGGGCGAAGTCAAGTCGCTGGCCGCCGGTGCCACGCCGCTGGACTTCGCCTACGAGGTCCACACCGAGATCGGGCACCGCTGCGTGGGGGCGCGCGTGAACGGCAAGATCGTGCCGCTGCACTACGAGCTGCGCTCGGGCGACATCGTCGAGATCCTCACCGCCAAGCGCGAGCGGGGACCGTCCCGCGACTGGCTGGCGATGGTCAAGACGACCCGCGCCCGCAACAAGATCAAGGCCTGGTTCAAGGCCGAGTCGCGCCAGGACACCGAGCACACCGGCCGCGAGCTGCTGCAGGAGCAGCTGCGCAAACAGGGCCTGCCGGCGCAGAAGATCACCGGCTCGGCGCTGCTCGCCGACGTCATCCGCGAGGTCGGCTTCCGCAAGGCCGACGACTTCTACATCGCCCTCGGCGCGGCCAAGATCTCCCCCAAGCTGGTCGTCAACAAGGTCATGCAGCGCCTCAAGCAGGGCGAGGCGGCCGACGGTGAGGACTCCGCCTCGGAGCTGCTGCGCGTCGGGCGCGCGCGGCGGCGCCCCACCAAGTCATCCGGCCAGTACGGGATCCGCGTGGAAGGCGTGGACGACGTCATGCTGCGCCTGGCCAAGTGCTGCCGCCCGGTCCCGGGCGACGAGATCGTGGGCTACATCTCGCTCGGGCGGGGCATCACGATCCATCGCGCGGACTGCTCCAACGCGGCGCTGCTCGGCCGCAACCCGGAGCGCTTCGTGAACGTGTGCTGGGAGGGCGACCAGTCCACCGGCTTCGTGGTCGAAATCCAGGTCGACGCGTGGGACCGCCACCGCCTGCTCGAGGACCTCTCGCGGGCCTTCTCGGAGTCGGGCGCCAACATCGTCGAGGCGCGCTGCCTGTCGCTGCCGCCGATGGTCAAGAACCGCTTCGTGGTGGAGGTCGCCGACAACCACGCGCTGAAGGGCGCGATCACGCGCCTGCGAAACATCGACTCGGTGTTCGACGCCTACCGCGTCACGCCGGGCGCGGCGGTCGAATAGTTCCGCGCTCCGGCGCCCGCCGTCAGCAGACGACGTTGAGGGCGTCGGGGAGTATCGAGTAGCGCGCCTCGTGGACCTCTCCGAGGAAGTCACCGTCGGCCTGCAGCGGCAGGGGACGCCCGTCGGCGGTGTGCACCGTCAGCTCCCGCAGGGGTGGCAGCGGCGTGACCTGGCGGTGGCCCGCGACTCGGGCGCTGCTGGAGAGGGCGCGCCAGCCGATCGACAGCATCGACAGCACCCCGGCGCGGTGCAGCACGCCGCCGCCTAGCTCCCCGGAGTCGAGCTCCACCCGCTCGGCGATGTCGATCGGGCGGTCCTGGAAGTACGTGAAGGTGGCGCCGTTCTGGACGATCGCGATCACGCCGTCGAGCGTGCGGCCGCCCGCCTGCACGCGCAGCCGCGGGGGCCGGCGCAGGTAGCGGCGCAGGAACGTCGAGACCGCCACCCAGCTGTAGTACCAGGGGCCGAGACGCGCCTTCAGATGGGGATTGGAGTCGACCTGCTCGACCACCATCGCGTCGAGGCCGAGGCCCGAGTTGAATGTGAAGCAGCGGCCGTTGACGACGCCCAGGTCGACGCTGCGCTGGCGCCAGTCGTCCGCCAGCGCGAGCAGGTGCTCGGTGGCGTCGAGCAGGTCGCCGGGGATGCCCAGCAGCTTGGCGAACACGTTGGCCGAGCCGCCCGGCAGGCAGGACAGCGGGGTGGAGGTGCCGCGCAAGCCGTTGGCGGCTTCGTTGACCGTCCCGTCGCCGCCGAGGGCCACCACCAGGTCATAGCCGCCCGAGGTCGCCTCGCGCGAGAGCGAGATCCCGTGCCCGGGCGCGCGCGTGTCCACGGCGCGCACGTCGAAGCGGCTTTCCAGCGCCCGCACCACCAGCCCCCGCCGCTGCGGCGAGACCGTGCTGGCCTGGGGGTTGACGATCAGCAGCATCCGCCGACGGGGAGCACTCGGGACGATCCGCAGCGGGCGGGGGAGGTCGTCCAGGTCGCGGGCATGGCCGCGCTCACCAGTGGTGGTGCTCACACCGATGCCTACACCGGGGGGCGCCGGGCGTTACCGGAGGCCCGGAAGTCCCTGCGGAGAGGGCTTTTCCGTCGCCCGTTTTGGGTGCTACACTCCGCGCCACATAGCTGGACACATCCAGAGGGGTGGAGGGACTGGCCCATCGAAACCCCGGCAACCACCGTCGTGTCACAGCGGGAAGGTGCCAATTCCAGACAGATGTGTGGCGGGCCTTCGCGGCCCTTCGCCACACCGTGACGGCGAAGACCCTACGCGAAGGAGCCGGCATGGCTGTGAGTCATCTTCAGTGCAAGGAGTGCGAGGCGCAGTATCCGCTCGACGCCCTGTACGTGTGTGAGCGGTGCTTCGGGCCCCTGGAGGTCCGCTACGACCACCGCCGCCTCGGTGCGGACATCGGCGAGCTGCGCAGGCGGATCCAGGGAGGTCCCCAGAACATCTGGCGCTACGCCGACTTCCTGCCGCTCGCCGGAGGCCCCCCGGGGCCGTCCGGGCGCCTGACCTCGCGGGTCGGGCTGCCGGCCGGGTGCACCCCGCTGGTGCGGGCCGACCGGCTGGCCGAGCGCCTCGGCCTGGGCGAGGTGTGGGTCAAGAACGACGCCGCCAACCCGACCCACTCGTTCAAGGACCGCGTCGTGTCGGTCGCGGTCACTCGGGCCCGGGAGCTGGGGCTGCAGACGATCGCGTGCGCCTCCACCGGCAACCTCGCAAACTCCGTGGCCGCCCACGCCGCCGCGCTCGGGATGAGCTCCTACGTGTTCATCCCGGCCGACCTCGAGGAGCAGAAGGTGCTCGCCACGGGGGTGTACGGGACGACCGTGGTGGGCGTGGAGGGCAGCTACGACGACGTCAACCGCCTGTGCACCGAGCTGTGCGCGGAGAAGGACTGGGCGTTCGTGAACATCAACCTGCGTCCCTACTACGCGGAGGGCTCCAAGACGCTCGCCTTCGAGATCGCCGAGCAGCTCGGGTGGGAGCTCCCGGACCGCTGCGTGGTGCCGATCGCCTCGGGCTCGCTGTACACGAAGATCGCCGCAGGCTTCCGTGAGTGGCGCGAGCTGGGCCTGCTCGAGGGCGAGCTGCCGCGCATGAACGGCGCCCAGGCCGAGGGCTGCTCGCCGGTGTCGAGCGCATTCGCCTCTGGCGCCGAGGTGTGCCGCCCGGTGCGCCCCGACACGATCGCCAAGTCGCTGGCCATCGGCAACCCCGCCGACGGCCCCTACGCGCTCGAGCTGGCCCGTGACAGCGGCGGGTCGGTGGACGCCGTCAGCGACCAGGAGATCCGCGACGGCATCCGGCTGCTGGCCGAGACCACCGGCATCTTCACCGAGACGGCCGGCGGCGTCACCACGGCGGTGCTCGCCAAGCTCGCGCAGCGGGGCGACATCGACCCCGGCGAGCGGGTCGTGCTCGTGATCACCGGCGAGGGCCTGAAGACCCTCGACGCGGTCCGCGACAGCTTCGAGACGAGCACGATCGTGCCGACCGTGGAGGCCTTCGAGGCCGCGGTGCCCCAGCCCGTCTCGGCCTGATGGGCGTCGTCGTCAAGATCCCCACACAGCTGCGCACGGCCGCCGGGGGCGAGTCCGAAGCCGTGCTCGAGGGTGCCACCGTGCAGGAGGTGCTCGACGGCCTGTTCGAGCGCTTCGAGGAGCTGCGTCCGCGGCTGGCCGACGACGACGGCGCGCTGAGGAGGTTCGTGAACGTGTATCTCGCGGGCGAGGACATCCGCTTCCTGGACGGCCTCGCTACGCCCGTCAGCGACGGTGCCGAGCTGACGATCCTGCCCGCCGTCGCCGGCGGCTGACCCGTCGCCCGCGGCGGGCGGGCCCTACACGCGGCGCTGCGGCGCGCCGCGGCCCTCCAGGCGCCGGCGCAGCTCCGCACCGCGACCCGCGGCCACCGCCCGGGCCGCCCGCGCCTCGCTCAGCTCGAGGCCGTTCGCATGCGCGAAGTCGAGCAGCTCCTGGCGCTCTTCGCCCTCTTTGGCGGCTTTCAGGAACAGCCAGCAGAACAGCCCCAGCGTGAGCAGGGACTCCTCCACCATCATCACCGCCCCCGCGATGTTCTGGTCGGCGAGCGGGGAGATGTGGTGGAGCGCGTCGCCGTGCAGGTAGTAGGGGTAGAACACGGTCCCCGACCACAGGAAGATGTTGCCCAGCACCGTCCCGGTGAGGCGCACCGCCACGATGTACAGGAGCTTGCCGAGGTTGCCGAACCACGACGGCGTCGGCAGCGGGCCGAACAGCGGCATCCACATCAGGATCCCGAAGCCGAGGAACATCACGTGCTCGATGGCGTGGACCCCCGGGTGACGCAGCGCCGCCTGGTAGAGGGTGGGGAGGTGCCACACGTAGAGGTCGGCGGCCCACAGCGGGAAGGCCACCAGCGGGTGGGTCAGCACCCGCAGGCGGTCGAACAGCGAGATCCGCAGGATCGGGGCGAGCAGCGGCGCGGTCAGGCCGAGCACGATCAGCAGCGAGGCGATGTCGCCGACCAGCAGGTGCTCGAGCATGTGCATGTACAGCAGCTGGCCGCTGAGGTCGTCGAGGCCGCTGAGCGCCGCTGCGATCACCGCGATCCCGGCGTAGAAGCACGTCTGGCGCCATCCCGGGACGGCTCGGGCCGTCCGCGCGAGGGTGCGGGCGCGCTTGTGGTAGCACCCGACCATCAGCGCCAGCGGCGAGAGCTGCACCAGTACCGAGACGATCGAGACGCTTGCGAGGGGCAGGAAGAGCATGCTCGTGGTCCGATGTGAGGGTACCCGCCGGAAGGCGGTGGACGGGGCACCCGCGACCAGCGGCCGGTGCACCTGGGATGACCGGCCACACCCGGCGTGCGGGTACGTGGCAGCTGCTACTTTCGTGGTCGGACGAGGTTGCGCCCCGAGCCGGGATTTAGCTGACTTTTAGGCGACTCTGAGCCTCACCTGAACCTCGCCCGGTTTGCTTGTCCCCATGAGCACCGAGACCCTCATCTCCTCCCCCGCGGTCGAGGGAACGACCGAGCGCTTCGACGCGATCGCCTGCCTCGACGAGCGCATCCGCCACCAGGCCGTGGCCGACCGTCCCAATGAGCCGGGCCAGTACCTCGAGGTCCAGGGACCCACGAGGTCGCTCACGATCAGGCTCGAGTGCGAGCCGATCCACATCGGTCGCGGCCTGTCTGCCGGCCTACGCCTCGACGACAGCTCCGTTTCCCGCCGCCACGCGATCCTCGTGCCACGCGCCAGGGGCGCGCGCATCCTCGATGACCGCAGCTCCAACGGCACGTTCGTCAACGGGCGCCGCGTCCAGCAGTCGGAGCTGCGCAACGGCGACGTGATCGTGCTGGGCCGGGCCGTGCTCCGCTACGTGGAGCTCGGCGAGCCCGCCTAGCCCATCGCGAACGCGACTCCCGTCAGCCAGCCGGGAACGGGCTCTGGTCAGCCCACCGGAAACGGGCTCTGGTCAGCCCACCGGAAACGGGACGCCCGTCAGCTGCTCGGCGGCCTCCCACAGGCGGGCGGCCGCCTCCGGGTCGCGCGCGGCGCGGCTGGGGGTGACGACGCGGGGATGCCCGCGTAGCTCGCCGATGCCGTCGGGCCCGACGTAGACGCCGCCCTCCAGTGACGGCTGGGTGGCGGCGTACAGCGTCGGCAGCGCACCCATGCGGGCGTCCTGGGCGACGAGCATGTTGGTGAGGGCCATCGTCCAGCGGTCGATCGCAGGGGCGGCCGCGCTCTGCAGGTTGGTGGCCGAGTAGCCGGGGTGGGCTGCGACGCTCTTGACGGCGGAGCCGGCTGCGCGCAGGCGCCGGTCCAGCTCGAGGGCGAGCATCAGGTCGGCGAGCTTGGATTGGTTGTAGGCGACCCAGCGGTTGTAGCGTCGCTCCGACTGCAGGTCGTCGAATTTGATGCGGCCGAGCTTGTGGCCGTTGCTGGAGAGGGTCACGACGCGGGCGTCCGGGCGGCCCTTCAACTGCTCGAGCAGTTGAGCGGTGAGGGCGAAGTGACCGAGCACGTTGGTCCCGAACTGCAGCTCGAAGCCGTCGCTCGTGCGGCGGTGTGGCGAGGCCATCACCCCGGCGTTGTTGATCAGCAGGTCGATGCCGCCGTTGCGTTCGGAGAGGGTCGTGGCGAAGGCCTTCACGGAGTCGAGGCTCGCGAGGTCGAGCGCGGCGACCTCGAGCCGGGCGTCCGGAGCCGAGGCGCGGATGTCCTGCAGCGCCCGCTCGCCCTTGGCGGTGTCGCGGCAGGCGAGCACGACGTCGGCGCCGTGCCGGGCCAGCTCCCGTGCCGTCTCCAGCCCGAGGCCGCTGTTGGCTCCGGTCACGACCGCGGTGCGACCGGCCTGGTCGGGGATGCTCTCGGCTGTCCAGTGTGAGCTCACGGCTGTCTCCGGGGAGGCTCCGAAGGGAGTCCTGGGGCATTCAACCAGGTGGGCGGCAGACCCGCTTGCAGCACGGAATTTGGCAGTTTTGACCGGTCCGTCTAGGCCGGATCACCTATAAGGGGCAGATATGAGAGGCCTTTGTAAACTTATCCCTGGGAGGCCCCGCTACCCCCTTGCGGGGGCCCCCGAGCGAGGGGCCGCTCCGGTCCGCTCCTTCAATATGCGCAGCCCCTGCTCTGAGCGCGCAGAGGCCGCCGGAGCGCCGGAGCGGTCCTGTTTTCCGCCCGGCGGACATGCAATAGTCGGCGCATTCGGTGGGAATGCACGATGACGTGCATACCGCTACGGTGTCCGCTTGCTCCGATCCGCGTCGATCGGCCTCGTGCGACAGCTTCGTTCGTCCACACCCCCCGTTGGCCGTACGCCGCTGCTGGCGTTCCTACTGGCGTTGCTAACGCTGATGCCTGCATCCGCGGCGCTGGCGGCCGGCCACAGCGCGCAGGCCCACCACCACGGGGCGCGGGCCGGGCACCGGCGTGTGAGGCACGTTGCCCGCTGCGCCCGCAGGGCCCGTCACGTGCACCACCGGGGCGTCTCGCATGCCACCACGCACCACGCGCGCGGGCACCATCGCGGGCACGCCTCCTGCCAGCGGGGCAAGCGACACCACGGCCACCGCGCGAGTCGTCACCATGCCACCCACCACGCCGCGCCGACGCACTCGCATCCGGCCCTGTCGCACGTCGCCGAAGGAGCCGGCGCGAACGGCACCGTCACGCCCGCCTCGCCCAGCAGCGGCCCCTGTCCGGGGGCGAGCCTGGCGCCGAGCGGAGAAGACCTCTACGCCGTGAGGACGGCGACCCTGTGCCTGGTCAACCGTGAACGGGCGGCCCACGGCGACGGCCCGCTGGCCACGAACTCCGACCTTCAGCACTCCGCGCAAGCCCATTCGGAAAGCATGGCCTCCGGCGACTACTTCGAACACGCCGGGCCCGGGGGCTCGTTCCTGGAGCGGATCATGGCCTCGGGTTACCTGCCCGGGCCGAACTCGCTCTACAGCGTGGGTGAGAACATCGCCTTCGGGACGCTGCAGGACGCGACCCCCGCGGCGGTCGTGGCGGCCTGGATGAGGTCGCCGGGGCACCGCGCGAACATCCTCAACTCGGCCTTCCGGGAAGTCGGGATCGGGATCGCCCCGCACCTGCCGGCCGCGCTCGGGGGCGGGGAGGCGGGGGCGATGTATACCGAGGACTTCGGCGTCGTCGTATAGGGAGCGCCGGGGGCCGCGGGGCGACGTTCAGACGACCTCCACGTGCCTCACCTCGCAGGCGTCCACGGAAGCGCGATCGCCGGGCGTTTCCGAGGGCTGCATCGCGTCGAAGATCTTGGCGGCGTCCTGCATGGCCTGCTCGGTGGGAAATTCCTGCAGCACGATGGCCGTGCCGCCGGAGGCGTCGAACAGCAGCTTGAGGCCGCTCGCGTCCACCCCCGGCGGCGGTCCCCCCGACTCCTTGATGCGGGTGATGACGGCGTTGACGGTGTCCTCGGTGGCGCCCGTGAACCTCACGACTCGTACGAACATGGTTAAACCTCCGCAATCGTTTGACCGGCGACCGTATCCGCCACCGCTCGGCAACGTCAAGAACGGCGTAGTCTGACCGGACGGCGGAGGGGAAGGGGGGAGCGTCGCCGCTCGGATAGGACCAACGTCCAGTCAGGATTTCTCCCGGATGGCGTCGGGTAACGAACCGCGCAATGGCGGTGGTCCGCATACGGCGAGTGCTGGTCGGGCTGCTGCCGATGTGGCTCGCCCTCGTCACCCCCGCCGGCGCACGGGTGACGGTGGAAGGACCGGCCGGGGACATGATGATTCCGAGGCTTCGGCAGTGGGCGGACAACGATCTCATGCCGACGGGCGACGGCGTGATCCAGGTGGTGCCCGAAAACTGCATGCAGATGCAGGCGGCGGCATGCACTTATTGGACCAACGCTCCTCATTTCGTCATGTACTTCCCCGACCTCGCGTACCTGTGGACGCAGTCGGGATATTCGGAAGGGGAACGGGAGTCGACGTGGTTGAACTTCTACCACGAGCTCGGTCACGTGCTCGACTTCGGCCTGCCCCGCCACGGCTATCGCCTGAAGTGGTTCTCGATCATGCACTACGAGGCTCCGTCCTCCCGGCGGCGGGCCCGTGAACTGGTGAACACCCGCAATCCGCGACTGTGGCTGTCGGCGTTGGGCGCGGAGGGCGAAGTGGTGATCCCCGACGAGCAGTTCGCGCAGGCTTACAACTACTGCGCGCGGGGCATGAACTATGCCGCGGTGCAGGCGACGATGCACGGCACGTACTGGGGATTCTCCTATGACCCGAGTCGCGGCCAGTACGCGGAGGCGTGTCAGTTGATCCGGGGGCTGTGAGCAGGAGAGGGGACGTGTGGCCGCCTGTGATGACCGGCGCGCACAGCCCTTGCAGCGCCCAGGCGTCGCAAAAGCAAAGCCCCGCGCCCGTTCCTCTGTGTATGAGCGCGCGCACGCTTTGGCTCGCGACCCTGGGGGTGATGGCGATGCTCGCGCTGCACGCCACGGTCGCGTTCGCCGCGAGACCGCAGTTCGTCTCGATCGCCGTCACCCCGAATGTGTTTCAGGCCGCCGGCGGTCCGTTCGTGGTGACCGCGCGGGTGCGCAATGCCCGTACCTGCAGGGCGGATGCCGAGCAGCTGATCCCGCGGCGGCTCGTGAACTGCGTCTCGGGGCACATCACCCTTCGCGGGTACGCGCCGGCGAACGCCACCGCCACCACGACGACGCGGTGGCTGGATCTCGAAGCGTACAGCGGTCGCCACAGCGGCTATTCACGCGCTGTGCGGATCGAGGTTCTGCCGCGCGAGCCGGTGCCTGCGGCGGTGAACGGCATCGACACATGCACCCCCGGCCCTGAATGTGACTACGGGACGACGGCACAGTCGTTCCAGAACTGGGGGAACGCGGCGCCGTTGCCGCTCGGGGACTGCACGTTCGCCGCGGCCGCCGATTGGGAGCAGATGGTGCTGGGCGTGCACGCGAACCCGGCCCTGATCGGCTACGAGTACGCAAAGGCGGGTGGCGGCGACAAGGGCCTGGCACAGGGAGCGCTCTGGAGCTACTGGCGCAGTCCCGGGATCGCCGGCGTACACCTCACGGGGCTGCACAGTTACGACACGACGGCGGCCGACGTGCAGAACGGCGTCCGTGACTACGGTGCGATGATCGCGGAACTGTCGTTCGGGTCGAACTGGGGCTTCGGCCCGTACACGATGGGCGCGACCCGTCACTACGTCGTGGTCGGCGGCTTCACGCCGGAGGGCCCGCTCGTCGTCACCTGGGGCGAAACCATTCAGATGACATGGGAACAGTGGAACGCCGAGGCCGTCTCCATGTGGGGCATCGGAACGAGCTGAGTCCAGCACCCGCCCGTAGGCGTCCACCCTGGAACATTCACCCTGAGGTATCCACCGCGACGCGCTCGCTATTCGGAGTCGGAGCTCGGCGCGACCCGCGCAACCGCCGCACGGCTCGGGAAGGGCCGCGGGTAGGTTGCGGATTCGAACTGACAGCGTCCGTGGTGTGGGAAGCGATCCCCTGACACTGCCACGTCTCTATGCCGCGATGGCCCGGCTCATGTGGTCGGGCCATCGCGTCCCATAGGTTGGAAGGGCCAGCGACACTGCGCACATTCGGCCGGGCGGGCGCCGACGGGGAGGCGATATGCGCGACACGGTCCCCAATAATGCTCGTCCCTGGGGGGAAAGAGGCCCTCCTTGATCGCTCAGCCCGGCACGCCGGGATTGCGACGGTGGCGGGTCGGGCCCGTGCCGCGCACGCCTTCTCGGTACCCGGACGGGGACCCCGCTCAAACCGCGTCCTGAAACCTACCTACTCCTCCAAGCCGACCTCAGAGCGAGCGCGATCACGGTGAAAGGGCGGAGCCTCCATGCTCCGCCCCTCACCGTGAGTCACTTTCCTCAACGTGACGGTCGGGGGGGGCTCCGCCGCCACGGTCCCAAGGAGGGTGAGGGACACCTGCAGTATCCGCCCGGCCGGCTCGCGTGGACATCGGGGAGCACCCCTATTTGTCAGTCGTGGGTTTCCCTCCGGCAGCGGCGCATCGCCCCCTTTGCCGCTGCCGTTACCGGGAGGGGGAACGACCTGGAGCGCGTCCCCCGTTGGGGCGCCCGGCTATGGCGCGAAGCCCTTGAGCCCACCCGCGCACAGCGAATCTAGGCGCCCCGCCCTGGTCACGTCAACCCGCGCTGGCCCGGTGGCTGGTCCGACCGGGTTAGGGGAATGACGCAAACACGAAGCAAAGATTCGTCCTCGCGTCGTTGTGATGCCCCGCCCGCGGGGAAGGTTGGCCGCACAAGCAAGTGGGCCGCTAGAGGATGCTTGGGCGCCTATTCCTCCAGCCCCACGGCTTTGAGGGCATCGGAGGGGGCCAGGTACTCCTCCCCTCGGACGACTAGCCCGTCCTTGATGGTGTACGCGAGCGCTATCGGCACCCGAAGGTCCGCGCCGGCGCCGAGGGCCGTCGCTCGCACGGCTCCGATCATCACCACTTTGTCGCCCCGCTCAAGGATACGGTCGACTTCGAGGCGGCCGGGAACGGTCTCTTGCCACGCCCGGAAGTGATTCGCCACGGCCTCGCGGCCAACGGCGGTTCTGGCCTCGGGGTGGTCCCGCGCGACGACCCACTCGATGTCAGGGGACAGCACGTCGAGAGCTGCCACCCAGTCGCCATTGGTTGCCAGGGCGATCGAGCGGCGAATCAGTTCCACGTTCTCCTGCGACACCTCTTAGTCCTCCAGTCCGAGGTCGGCGAGTGCACGGTCGCGGTTCGCGTAGAGCGAGAGCGCTGTGATCCTGCTGTTCACAATGTGGAAGAGGCCTGCGCCTTTGGCGCCCGCTGGTCCGACCTGTACCCCGCTCGTCCTGCCGCGCCCCTGTCGGAACACGGCGAACGCGACCCCGTTGCCGAGATCTCGAATCTCCTCTACCTCCTGCTGGTACTGGTCGTGGGCCGCCAGCCATTCTTCGAAAAAGGCTCGTATCTCGTCACGACCCTGGATCACCTCGGCGCCGCCGCGCGACATGTTCTAAACGCGCCCGGGCCGATTCGAACGGCCGACCTCTCGCTCCGGAGGCGAGCGCTCTATCCGCTGAGCTACGGGCGCAGGAGGCCGATTCTAGGGGCTTCGCGCGTGTGGAGGCTGACGCGCCCTACCCGAACGTGAACACGTAGGCCTCGGCGCCGGGCTCGAGGAACGTGATCTCGAGGGTGCTGTCCCGAATCTCCCTGGCCTGCCGCACGAGCTGGTACATGCGCCCCTCCGCCAGCATGCCGTTCCCATCATCGTCGACGTCCACACCGTGCGACTCGCCGGGATGGTGGCCGTCGAGCTTCACCTGGAAGGGAATCGGGTTACCGCCCTCGTGTGAGAGCACCAGGTGCGCGTCCCGCGCGTGGAAGCGGAAGGCGAGGCTGCCACCGGCCTCGCCCACCACCGCGTTCTCGCGGCCCAACGTCCACATGTCCTTCAGTGCCCAGTGGTTGAGGTCCAGGCGGTCGGGCAGCGAGTACGCTCGGGGTTCGTCGTAGGCGGCGCCCTGCGGCGATGCGAAGCGTTCGCCCCGCTCGTAGCCGAGATACGTCTCCGGCGAGCCCAGGTCTTCCCAGTCGGCTTCCGCTTCCACGCCATGGCCCATCACGGTCAGGAGCTCGCGCTCGACGCCGAGCAGGCCCTGGATCACTCGCTCGGACTCCTCGTAGCGCCCCTCACCGAAGTGGTGGTCGCGGATCACCCCGTTGCGGTCCACGAAGTACAGCGCCGGCCAGTAGTGATTGTCGAACGCGCTCCATATCTCATATTGGTTGTCGAGCGCCACCGGGTAGTCGATGTCCCGCTCCGCCACGGCCACGCGCACGCGCTCGATCTCGTGCTCGAAGGAGAACTCGGGCGTGTGGACCCCCACCACGATCAGGCCGTCGTCCCGGTAGGTCTGCCACCACCCCCGTACGAACGGCTCGGTGCGCAGCCAGTTGATGCACGTCAGCGTCCAGAAGTTCACGACCGCCACCCGCCCCGAAAGCTCGGCGGGGCCGAGCGGCTGGGAGTTGAGCCACCCGGTCGCCCCGCCGAGCGAGGGGAGGGGAAGGCGCTGTACGGAGGCCATCTAACGCAGCGTCCTGAAGCTCGCGCGCATCTCCTCGGAGAAGATCTGCGGCTGTTCCCAGGCGGCGAAGTGGCCGCCCTTCTCGAGCCGGTTGTAGTGGATCAGGTTCTTGGGATACGCCTGCTCTGCCCAGCTCCTCGGCGCCTGGTAGAGCTCGTCGGGGAACACGCTGATCGCGAACGGGATCGAGATCTTCTTGGCCTCGAAGAAGCCCGCCTTGTTCTCCCAGTACAGGCGCGCGGCGGAGACCCCCGTGTTCGTCAACCAGTAGAGCGTGATGTTGTCGAGCAGGTCGTCGCGTGTCACATCGCCCGGCGGGTTTCCGCGCAACACCTGTTCGACAAGCCCCGGCTGGCCGGTGCCGTCGCCGTGGTCGAGCATGAACGCCGCCAGGTCGACGGGTGAATCCGCAAATCCGTACAACGTCTGCGGGCGCGTGCCCATGATCAGCGCGTAGGCGACGTGCGTGGCGTAGAAGCTGCTCAGCTGCTCGTAGGCGCTCTGCTCTTCGGGCGACAGACCCGAAGGCGCCGGCTCGCCCTGCAGGAACCCCTTCGACAGCTCGGCGGGGGCGGTGCCCGGCATGTTGGAGTGAATGCCGAGCAGGCCCTCGGGCGCCTGTTCGCCCATCGCCTGCGTGACCGCGGCACCCCAGTCGCCGCCCTGTGCGACGTAGCGCTCGTACCCGAGCCGTCCCATCAGCTCCGCCCAGGCGCGTGCGATGCGGGGCGGGTCCCACCCGGTCGCGGTCGGCTTGGCGGAGAAGCCGTGGCCCGGGATCGACGGGATCACGAGATCGAAGGCGTCCGCGGCGCTCGCACCGTGGGAGGTCGGTTCGGTGAGTGGGTCGACGATCTTCAGCTGTTCGATGATCGATCCGGGCCAGCCGTGCGTCACGATCATCGGCAGCGCGTCGGGGTGCTCGGAGCGGACGTGGATGAAGTGGATGTCCAGCCCGTCGATCTCGGTGATGAACTGCGGCAGGGCGTTGAGCTTCGCCTCCCCTCGCCGCCAGTCGTAGTCCGTCATCCAGTGGTGCGCGAGATCCTGGATCGTCGCGAGCGGCACGCCCTGGGAGTCGTCGGACACGGTCTCCTTGTCGGGCCAGCGGGTGGAGGCGATCCGGCGCCGCAGATCCTCGAGCGCCTCGCTGGCGGCTTCGACGTGGAAGGGGCGGATCGCAGCGGTGTCCGCCCGCTGCCGGGTCGTGGTGGCTGACATGTCGGTCTCCCTTGGTCGTACCTGAGGATGTTCCTGGGGGGATGCCTGCCTCACGATGTCGCCGATCGGGAAGCGTCGCGCCAGTGACGTCCCTGGCCGGGCCCCGGGTGCGGGGGTGAATAGGATGACGGCACCCCTGTGAGCGCAAACTCCGGCAACGGACGCGTCACTCCGCCCGAGAAGCGTGGCAGGCCTCGGCGCGTGGCGCTGGCCGCCCTCATCGCCGTGGTCGTGGAAGCGGCCGCGACCTGGCTGCGCAGCGGGCGGATCGGCGGAAGGTTGATCGTGCGCTGCCGCCGGGGCCATCTGTTCTCCACGATCTGGCTCCCCGCCGCGTCGGTGAAATCGCTGCGCCTCGGGTGGTGGCGGGTGCAGCGCTGCCCATACCGTCACTGGTCGCTGGTGACGCCCGTGCGCGCCTCCGACCTCTCCTCCCGACAGCGGGCCCGCGCAGCCAGGCTGAGGGACATCCCGCTGCCCTGACCATGGACCTATCGATCTTCTTCGCGGGCACGGGCGGCTCGGTGCCGAGCGCCCGCCGGGGGCTACCGGCCGTGCTCGTCCAGCGCGGGGGAGACCGCGTGCTGTTCGACTGCGGGGAAGGCACCCAGCGACAGCTGCTGCGCTCCGTCGGCCTGGCCGAGCTCGACGCCGTGTTCATCACCCACTTCCACGCCGATCACTGGCTGGGGCTGCCGGGGATGCTGAAGTCCTTCGCCCTGCGCGACCGCACCGCGCCGCTGACCGTGTACGGCCCCCGCGGCCTGGCCGAGCTGATGGGCACGATGCGGATCGTGTACGGCAACCTCCCCTACAAGCTGCGCATCGTCGAGCTCGAGCCCCTCCAGGAGCAGCCGATGGGTGACTACACGGTCACGGCCGTGCCCGTCCGGCACAACCGCCCGAACTGCCTCGGGTACGTGCTCGCGGAGGACGCCCGCCCGGGCGAATTCGACGTCGAGGCGGCCCGTGACCTCGGGGTGACCCCGGGACCCGACTTCGGCGCGCTCCAGCGCGGCGAACCGGTGGGCAACGTGCTGCCCGAGCAGGTCACCGGGCCGCCCAGGGAGGGTCGCAAGATCGTGCTGTCCGGCGACACGGCCCCCTGCGAGGCGCTGGCGGTGGCGGCCCACCAGGCCGACGTCCTCGTCCACGAGGCCACGTTCGCCGAGGACGAGGCCGAGCGGGCCCGCGAGACCTCGCACAGCACCGCCCGCCAGGCCGCCGAGGTGGCGCGCGCGGCGGAGGTCCGCCTGCTGGCCCTCACCCACGTCTCGACCCGCTACGCCGGCGGCGAGCTGCGCGACGAGGCCCGCGAGGTGTTCCCCCGGACGGTGTCCCCGAGGGACTTCGACACGATCGAGGTGCCGTTCCCGGAGCGCGGTCCAGCCGAGCTCGTGCGCTGGTCGGAGCGTCAGGCCCGCGAGCGCCCGCCGGGCGAGCGGGAGGCGCCCGCAGGCGGCGGAGAGGAGTCCGGAGCGGGCGAGAAGGATGCCGCACGCAGCGGCACCGAGCCCGGACGCACGACCGAGGCGGTCGCACCCACCTGATACATTCGCCGCACTCCTTTAACCCGGTCCCGAGAGGCCAGGAAGGAAGCATGCAGCCGAACGAGAAGATCGTCCTCCGCGAGGAGGAAATCAGCAGCGCGCTCACGCGGATCGCCCACGAGATCCTCGAGCGCAACCCGTTCGATCCTCCGCCCGCGCTCGTCGGCATCCACCGCCGCGGCGCGATCCTCGCCGGGCGCCTGCACGAACAGCTCGAGGAGCTCGCCGAGCACGAGGTGCTGCTCGGGGACGTGGACATCGCCTTCTACCGCGACGACGTCGGCACGCGCCCGGACGCGCCCATCCTGCACGCCAGCCACATCGACTTCGACGTCAGCGGGCTCACGGTCGTGATCGTCGACGACGTGCTGTTCACCGGCCGCACCGTCAGGGCCGCGATCGAGGCCCTGTTCGCATACGGCCGCCCCGAGCGCGTGCAGCTGGCCGTGCTCGTTGATCGCGGGCACCGCGAGCTGCCGATCCGCCCCGACTACATCGGCAAGAACCTTCCGACCTCGACGACCGAGCACGTACACGTGCGGGTTCGCGAGCTCGACGGCGTGGACGAGGTCGCGATCGCCGAGCAGGAGGCGGTGACCGCCGCATGAACCACCTGCTCTCGATCGAGGAACTCGACCGCGCCGGCATCGAGCGGATCATCACCCAGGCGCAGCGTTTCGCGGAGGTGTCCGAGCGCGAGATCAAGAAGGTCCCCGCGCTGCGCGGGCGGATGGTGCTGAACCTGTTCTACGAGGCCTCCACCCGCACCCGCAGCTCCTTCGAGCTCGCCGCCAAGCGCCTGTCGGCCGACGTGGTCAACTTCGCCGCCAGCGGGTCGAGCGTCGAGAAGGGGGAGTCGCTGAAGGACACCGTGCTGACGCTCAGCGCCCACAAGCCCGACGCGATCGTGCTGCGCACCCCCTGGGCAGGCGCCTCGGAGCTGGTCTCGCGGTGGTCGAGCGCGGCGATCGTCAACGCCGGCGACGGCAAGCACGAGCACCCCACCCAGGCGCTGCTGGACGTGTACACGCTCCAGCGCTGCCTCGGCAGCATCGAGGGGAGCTCGATCTGGATCGTCGGGGACGTCGCCCACTCGCGTGTGGCGCGCTCGAACGTGCTCGCCTTCCAGCGCATGGGCGCGAAGGTCACGCTCGCGGGACCCCCGACGCTGATCCCGCGTGGGATCGAGCAGCTCGGGTGCGAGGTCCGCTACGAGCTCGGCGAGCTGCACACGGCCGACGTCGTGTACGCGCTGCGCATGCAGAACGAGCGCATGCGCGAGGCGTGGGTCCCGTCGCTGCGCGAGTACGCCACCTGGTACCAGCTCAACGGCCGCCGCCTGAGTCCCTCCCAGGTGCTGATGCACCCCGGCCCCGTGAACCGCGGCGTGGAGCTCTCCGGCGAGGTCGTGGACTCTCCCCAGGCGGTGATCACCGCCCAGGTGGAGGCGGGGGTCGTGGTGCGCATGGCGGTCCTGTACGAGCTGCTGGCCGCAGCCAGGCCCTCGCAGCGAGCGCCCGCGAGCGCCTCGCGGGAGCCGCACGCCGAGCGCGTCGGAGAAGGGCAGCTCGCGTGAGCTCCGACAGCCTGCTCAGCGGCGGGCTGCAGGGGCAGCCCGCGGAGCTGCTGCTGCGCGACGTGCACGTGCTCGACCCGCGCGCGGGCATCGACCGCCGGCTCGACGTGCTCGTGCGCGAGGGTGCGATCGCCGAGCTCGCCGAGCCCGGCAGCGCCGCCGCCGATGCCGACGCCGAGGTGATCGAGGGAGCGGGGCGCCTGCGGCTGCTGCCGGCCTTCTTCGACCCCCACGTGCACCTGCGCACGCCCGGACAGGAGCACAAGGAGGACCTCGACAGCGGCACCCGCGCCGCCGCCGCCGGCGGCTACTGCGGCGTGATCGCGATGCCCAACACCGACCCCGTGCTCGACTCGGCGCCGCTGCTGCGCTCGCTCCGCGACGCCGCCGCCCGCGAGGCGCGCATCCCCGTGGGCGTCCTGGCCGCCGTCACGCGCGGACTGCAGGGAGAGCACCTGACCGAGATGGCCGAGCTCAGGGAGGAGGGGGCGCTCGGCTTTACCGACGACGGCAAGCCCGTCGAGAGCGCCGGCGTGCTGCGCAAGGCGCTCCAGTACCAGCGCCTGTGCGGCGGCGTGCTGGCGCTGCACGAGGAGGACCGCTCGCTGTCCCGCGGCGGGGTCATGCACGAGGGTGCGCTTAGCGCCGCCCTCGATCGCGGAGTCCACGATGGTCGCCCGCGACGCCGAGCTCGCCGGCTACGAGGGAGCTCGTGTGCACTTCCAGCACCTCAGCTGCGCCGCCTCGGCGGAGGCCGTGGCCGCCGCCAAGGCACACGGTTGGCGCGTCAGCGCGGAGGTCACCCCGCACCACCTGCTGCTCACCGACGAGGCCGTCCGTGGGATGAACACCTCGATGAAGATGCACCCCCCGCTGACGGGCGAGGACGACCGCGCCGCGCTCGTGCAGGCGCTGCGTGAGGGCACGATCGACTGCGTCGCGACCGACCACGCCCCCCACGCGCGCGAGGAGAAGGAGGTCCCCTTCGAGCAGGCCCCGATGGGGACCACCGGCCTCGAGACCGCCTTCGCGGCGCTGTACACCGGGCTCGTGCTCACGGGCGCGCTCGAACTGGGGGTGCTGGTGCAGCGGATGGGAGAGGGGGCCGCCCTGTTCGGCCTGGAGCCCGCGTCGATCGCCCGCGATCGCCCCGCCGAGCTGGTGCTGGTCGACCTCGAGGAGCAGTGGACAGCGGGCGAGCACGGCTGGCGGAGCCGCTCGGAGAACTGCTGCTTCTCGGGCCGGCGCCTGCAGGGCCGCATCCAGCTCACGCTCGCCGCCGGGCGGCTCGTGCACCGCGACCGCGCCCTGGCGCTCGCCGGCGCCTGATGGGCCTCTTGTCCCGGGAACAGGCCGCCCTCGTGGTGGTCGACGTACAGGAGGGCTTCCGCGCCTACGACACCTTCGACGAGGTCGCCCGCGCGTGCGCGAAGCTGGTCGAGGGGGCCCGGATCATGGGGGTGCCGGTGATCGCCACCGAGCAGTACCCGAAAGGCCTCGGCCACACGGCCCCGGAGGTGGGGCTCGGCGAGCAGGATGCGATCGAGAAGACGGTGTTCTCGGCGGCCCGGGCGGAGGGTTTCGATCTGCACGGCCGTGGCCAGGCGATCGTGTGCGGGATCGAGACGCACGTGTGCGTCTCCCAGACCGTGCTGGACCTGCTCGCCGGCGGGGTCGAGGTCCACGTCGCCGCCGACGCGGTCGGCTCGCGCCACCGCTCCGACTACGAGGTGGGGCTGCGCCGCATGGACGACGCCGGCGCCCAGCTCGGGAGCGTCGAGTCGGTGCTGTTCGAGCTGCTCGAGCGGGCCGGAACGCCCGAGTTCAAAGCCGTCCAGAGGCTGATCATCTGATGCGGTCGCGCCCCGGGTACCTGCTGCTGGAGGACGGCGAGCGCTTCGACGGGGAGCTGTGCGCCGCCGACGCTCCGGCGCTCGGGGAGGTCGTGTTCACAACCGGCATGTCCGGCTACCAGGAGTCGATGACCGACCCGTCGTTCGCCGGCCAGCTGATCGCGTTCACGTATCCCCACATCGGCAACTACGGGGCCAGCTCCCAGGCGATGGAGTCCGAGCGGGTGTGGGCGCGGGCGGCGATCATGCGCGAGGCCGGCAACCGCGAGGACGCACCCAGCGCCGAGCGGGGCTGGCTGGACTGGCTGGCGGACTGCGGCGTGCCCGCGATCAGCGGGCTCGACACGCGCTCCCTGGTCCAGCACATCCGCCGCGCCGGGGCGATGCGCGGCGGGCTGTTCCCCGACACGGTGGCGTCGGCGCAGGCGCTCGAGCTGATCGAGGCCGAGCCGCCGATGGCCGGCCAGGACCTCGCCAGCGTGGTCACGCCCGAGCGCGTCACCCGACACGGCGACGGTGACGGCCCGCGCATCGCGGTGCTCGACACGGGCATCAAGGCCTCGATGGTGCGGGAGCTGCTCCAGCGCGGCGCGCGCGTGTCGCTGCACCCGTGCCGCAGCTCCGCCGCTGAGCTGCTCGAGGAGGACCCCGACGCGGTGTTCCTCGCCAACGGACCCGGCGACCCGGCGGCGCTGCCCGAGATCGTGGCCACCGTGCGCGAGCTGATCGGGCGCAAGCCCGTGTGGGGAATCTGCCTCGGCCACCAGCTGCTGTGCCGGGCCGTCGGCCTGCAGACCTTCAAGCTGCCCTTCGGCCACCGCGGCGCCAACCACCCGGTCCGCGACCTCCACACGGGGCGCGTCGAGATCACCTCCCAGAACCACGGCTTCGCCGCCCTCGGGCCCGGCAGCTCACGCACGATCGAGGACGACGCGCCGGTGCGCTGGGAAACCGACTTCGGCGCCGCCGAGCTGACCCACGTGAACCTGTACGACCGCACGGTCGAGGGCCTCGAGCTGCTCGACGTCCCCGGCGGTGCGGTGCAGTACCACCCCGAGGCCGGACCCGGGCCCCACGACAGCCTGTACCTGTTCGACCGCTTCCTCGAGCGCATCGGGGTCGGCGGGGGAGCGTCCTAGCCCGGCCGTGCCGCGCCGCGAGGACATCCACAAGGTGCTGATCCTCGGCTCCGGCCCGATCGTGATCGGCCAGGCCGCCGAGTTCGACTACAGCGGCGTGCAGGCCTGCAAGGTGCTGCGCGAGGAGGGCTACGAGGTGGTGCTCGTCAACTCCAACCCGGCCACGATCATGACCGACCCCGAGATCGCCGACGCGACCTACATCGAGCCCCTGCAGCCCTCGGCGGTCGCGCAGGTGATCGAGCGCGAGCGCCCGGATGCGCTGCTCGGAACGCTCGGCGGGCAGACCGCGCTGAACCTGGCCAAGGCGCTGCAGGAGGACGGCACGCTGGAGCGCTTCGGGGTCGAGCTGATCGGCGCCGACTACGCCGCCATCGAGCGCGCCGAGGACCGCGAGGTGTTTCGGCGCACGATGATCGAGGCGGGCCTGCGCATGCCCCGCAGCGAGATCGCCACCAGCATGGCCCAGGCGCGCGACGCGCTGCCGCTGGTGGGGCTCCCGTGCATCGTGCGCCCGGCCTTCACGCTCGGCGGGCGCGGCGGCGGCATCGCCCGCACCGAGGAGGAGTTCGAGCGCATCGCGGCGCGCGGCCTGGAGGCCTCGCCGATCGGGCAGGTGCTGCTCGACGAGTCGGTGATCGGGTGGGGCGAGTTCGAGCTCGAGGTGATGCGCGACTGCGCGGACAACGTGGTGGTCGTGTGCTCGATCGAGAACGTGGACCCGATGGGTGTACACACCGGCGACTCGGTCACGGTGGCCCCGCAGCAGACGCTCAGCGACCACGTCTACCAGCAGGTACGCGACCAGGCGATCCGGGTGATCCGCGCCGTCGGCGTCGAGACGGGCGGCTCGAACGTGCAGTTCGCCGTGAACCCGCATACCGAGGAGATCCTCGTGATCGAGATGAACCCGCGCGTGTCGCGCTCCTCGGCGCTCGCCTCCAAGGCCACGGGCTTCCCGATCGCGAAGATCGCCGCCCGGCTGGCGGTCGGCTACCGCCTCGACGAGATCGACAACGACATCACCGGCGTCACGCCGGCGTGCTTCGAGCCGACGATCGACTACGTGGTCGTCAAGTGGCCCCGGTTCGCGTTCGAGAAGTTCCCGGGCACCGACCCCACGCTGTCCACCCACATGCGCTCGGTGGGGGAGGCGATGGCGATCGGCCGCACCTTCAAGCAGGCCTTCGCCAAGGCGCTGCGCTCGCGCGAGCTCGACAAGCAGCCCTCGGTCGCCGAGCTGAGCGAGCCCGAGCTGCTCGAGTCGGTGGCGACCCCCGGGCCGGAGCGCTTCGAGATGCTGCTCGAGCTGCTGCGCCGCGAGGCCGAGCTCGACGCCCTGCAACGGGCCACGATGATCGACCCGTGGTTCCTGCGCGAGCTGGGCGAGCTCGCCCGCGACCCCGACGCCGCCTGCGCGGGAGAGCGCTCGTTCCGCTCGGTCGACACCTGCGCCGCCGAGTTCCCGGCGCGCACCCCCTACTACTACTCCGGCTGGGAGCGTCGGGCGGCCAACGAGGTGCAGCGCTCCGAGCGCGAGTCGGTCGTGATCCTCGGGGCCGGCCCCAACCGCATCGGCCAGGGCATCGAGTTCGACTACTGCTGTGTGCACGCCGCGATGACGGTGCGCGACTCGGGCCGCGACGCGGTGATGATCAACTGCAACCCGGAGACGGTCTCCACCGACTACGACACCTCCGACCGCCTGTACTTCGAGCCGCTGACGCTCGAGGACGTGCTCGCGGTGGTGGAGCGCGAGCAGCCGCTCGGCGTGATCGTGCAGTTCGGGGGCCAGACGCCGTTGAAGCTGGCCTCCGGGCTCGAGCAGGCGGGCGTCCCGCTGCTCGGCACGAGCGTCGAGGCGATCGACCTCGCCGAGGACCGCGCGCGCTTCGGCGCGCTGCTCGACGAGCTCGGCTACAAGGCGCCGCCATACGCCACCGCCACCTCGGTGCAGGAGGCGCTGAGCAGCGCCGAGTCGGTCGGCTTCCCCCTGCTGGTGCGCCCCTCCTACGTGCTCGGCGGGCGTGCGATGGAGATCGTGTACTCGCAGGAGGACCTCGCCGGCTACCTGCGCCGCGAGGCCGGCGACGGCGGGCGGATCTACCTCGACCGCTTCCTCGAGGACTCGCTCGAGGTCGACGTCGACGCCCTCTGCGACGGCAACGAGGTATGGATCGGGGGGATCATGCAGCACGTCGAGGAGGCCGGCGTGCACTCCGGCGACAGCGCCTGCGTGCTGCCTCCGCACTCGCTCGGGGAAGAGATGCTCGAGCAGATCCGCGCCGCCACCCGCGACATCGCGCTGGCGATCGGCGTCGTGGGCCTGTTGAACGTCCAGTTCGCGATCCACGCCGGCGAGCTGTACGTGATCGAGGCCAACCCCCGCGCCTCCCGCACCGTCCCGTTCGTCTCCAAGGCCGTGGCGGTGCCGCTCGCGAAGCTCGCCTGCCGGATCATGCTCGGCGAGAGCATCGCGTCCTTCGGCCTGCCGAGCGAGCGCCAGGGGCTCGGCTTCGGCAGCCACGTGTCGGTCAAGGAGGCGGTGCTCCCGTTCGACCGCTTCGAGGGCTCCGACGCGCTGCTGGGGCCCGAGATGCGCTCGACCGGCGAGGTGATGGGCATCGCCCGCGACTTTCCGACAGCGTTCGCCAAGGCGCAGGCGGCCGCCGGCGTGCCACTGCCGAGCAGCGGCACCGTCTTCATAACCGTCACCGACGAAGACAAGACCGCCGCCGCCGGGATCGCCCAGACGCTCCACGACAACGGCTTTCGCATCCTCGCCACGCGCGGCACGGCCCAGGCGATCGCCCGCATGGGCGTGCCGGTGGAGCCGCTGAACAAGTTGGGTGAGGGCTCGCCCCACGTGCTCGACTGGATCGAGCGCGGCGACGTGGACCTGGTCGTCAACACCCCCACCGGCTTCGGTGCCCGCACCGACGGCTATGAGATCCGCCGCGCGGCGGTTGCCCACGGGATCCCGTGCCTGACGACGCTCGCCGCCGGCGCCTCGGCGGCGCGCGCGATCGCCCGCGCCCAGCGCGACGGCGAGCCGGAGGTGCTGTGCCTGCAGGAGCTGCATCGTGACCCCCGCGACCCCGGAGACGCGGGCGGGCCCGCCCCCGGCGAGGCGGGCGGGCCCGCCCCCGGCGACGCGGGCGGGCCCGCCCACGGCGACGCCACCCTCTCGCGCGGGGCCGGCGTGGCGTGAGCTGGAGCTCCGCGACCGCGTCCGCGGAACGCCGCCCGCTCGAGGTCGCCGCCAACGAG
>Ga0335083_10002193_pt1 | contig 26010 bp, 20 predicted proteins | sample Lox_Sample_42_FD_206716 | JGI IMG/M metagenome (GOLD analysis project Ga0335083, IMG submission 206716) | Soil microbial communities from Loxahatchee National Wildlife Refuge, Florida, United States - Lox_Sample_4.2 | ecosystem: Environmental > Terrestrial > Soil > Wetlands | place: USA...
TGTTCGTCGGGCACATACCGGATTTGGGCAAACAGGGAATGGACTACCGCTCGGCCTGGGTAAAAGGGACGATGGAGGGCCGCATCTATGCGCTCGAGGCTGCGCTGAACGCCTCGGCTATAACGCTCGCCGCGCACGGCACTCTCAACGATGCGACGAAAGCGATCGATATGACCGTGCTCGTCGCGCCGCTCAAGACGCTGGACTGGATCATCAGCAAGATTCCCATCGTTCGCAACATTCTCGGCGGGACGCTTCTCGCCGTACCGGTGCACGTCGGCGGCACTTTCGACAACCCCGAGGTGATCCCGCTGGGCCCGAAGGCGATCGGCTCGCGGGTCGGCGACATCCTGAGCAACACGCTGAACCTGCCCAAGGACTTCGTCCAGTTCGCCACGCCACCGGCAACCGGCACCGGTCAATCGACGACACCAACTCAGCCGGCTCCTAAATGAGCTTTTGGTTCTTCAGGGTGTGAATTACGGTCGAGGCGAGTCCGGGGGTCGCCGCCTTCACGTTGGCGCTCGGGAAGATGGCGGCATCGCCGGCCCACGCCAGTCGCGAGGCTGTCACGCTGTAAAGATCGATGTGGACTGTGATGGTGTCGGAGTCGTTCGCGAACGCGGGGTCGTAGGATCCGCTGGGCTGTGAGGCATAGTACGCATAGAAGCTGACGGTCCGGTCCTCGAAGTTGATCGCTTGCAGTGCGTTCGGATCCTGCTGCTGCAAACTGACCAGCCGCGCCGCGAGGATCCCGTCCACTCCCGCACTTTCCGCAGCTTTGCGCAGCCCCGCTGCGCCGGCGCTTGCGCTGTCCGGAACCAGGGGATAGCTCGGGACCGCACTCACGCCGGCTGCCTTGAGCTTCGCGACGAACTCGTTCTCGAATTCCTGCCTAGCACTCATGTTGGCGGTGACGCCGATGACCATGATGCGCGTGAGCGCGGGCCCGGTATAGGCAGGGTTGCGCTGCGAGGAGGTGAGGTCGGTCGAGGCGCAAGACGCCAAAAGCCCCAGTGCGAGGCCGACGGCGCACGCGGTTCTTCGCAACAAGGCATCGCGACGCATCCGGGTCTCCTTTCGCAAAGGCCCGATTGTCACCCTCCGGTAACGTGCTGGCAAACATTCGCGACTGTCCTTCCGAGTAGCCGGACTATCCGCGACCACATACCAGCGCTAGACTATGAACGCAACGGCAATCTGACATCCCCGGGGACACACACCAGAATAGGAGCGGATGAGCCCCGCGAGGTGTCAACGAGCACATTGCGCGAGGAGATCTGAATGCGAACCATTCATTGTGCCGTCATCGGGGTGTCTTTGAGCGCATGGCTGCCGCTCGCGTTCGCCGACGACATTCCGTGGGGTTTGAATGCTGCCTTGAACGACCCGGTATGGATTGCCATCGGCGGCTACTTCCCCAAGACGAGCACCACGATGCAGAAGAATTCTACGCAGCTGGGGGTCGGCGCGAGCATCGATCTACAGAGCACGCTGGGCGTGTCGGACCGAGCGGACGCTCCGTATGCAGAGGCTCGGTTCAGGTTGGGGGAGAAATGGCGTATCGAGGCGTCGTATTTCCGGATCAGTCAAACCGGCAACAAGACGATCGACCGGGATTTACAGTGGGGCGACGTCGTCTTCCCCGTCAACGCCGAGGTCACCTCGAAAGTGAGCTTCTCCGATTTCCGCGCTGCCGTCGACTACTCTTTCTACAAGACCAGCGACAAGGAAGTCGGCGTCGGACTGGGGCTGCATTGGCTGCAGTACGAAGCGAGCCTCGCCAGCCTGCGCGTAGGCAGCGACGCTGCGAATGTACTGGCGCCGCTTCCGGTCCTCAGCGCTTACGGACAGATGGCGCTCAACGAGCAGTGGTCGTTGGGCGCCCGTCTGGACTGGCTTTCGTTGAACGTCAACCAGTACAGCGGCGGAATCTCCGTGATCTCGGTGAATGTGCTCTACCAGCCGTTCCGGCATCTGGGGTTCGGCGCCGGATATCAATTCATGTCTGTGGAATTTCAGTCCACATCGGGCAGCTTCCAAGGAAAGTACAACCAGAACCTGCAGGGGCCCGCCGTGTTCCTGACCGTCAGCTTCTGAGTCGAAGCGTCGGCTAGAACCCATGGTACGGCTGTCGTTGCCCAGCGAATCTGACAGCCGTGACGTCCAGTAGCGTGTGCGTTGCCATGATCCGGCTGGGCTCCTAGGCAACTCTCCGGCGGCGCAGTACACTTTGCCGCACCGGGTCGGCATCCGCCGAAGGTGCGGGTGGGGTCGACCCGATCGCGAAAATCGCATAGGGAGACCGTCATGGCGCACGCAAGAATTCTTGCTGGTGGGCTGATTGCAAGTTTGTTGCAGCTCGTGCTGATGGGATCGGCCAAGGCCGATGTTCCGGAGGGTGTCTATGTCGGCGTGGATGGAGGGCTGGCTTGGACGTCGAATCTAGCCTACACCACCACCTATAACTGCTATGCGCCGCCGTTTTATTACCCTTGCGGCTATCAATCTTACAACGCCATTACCTACGACCTCGGCTATGCCTTCGGCATCCAACTGGGCTATGCGTTCGGGGGTCCTCGGGTCGAGCTGGAGTACAACTACCGGACCAACAATGCCAACACCATCGCGACGATAGACGGCACTCAAAGCGCTACCGGCAGCTTGTCGGCGCGGAGCCTACTGGTGAACGTGCTGTACGACTTCGACACGGGGTCGAAATGGGTGCCGTATATCGGGTTGGGGCTGGGCGCTGCCGATGTGACGGCGAACAGCATCCATTCCTCGAACATCACAGCGTCGAGCGGTTTTCTCGATGGGTCCAGTACCAAGTTCGCCGCGCAATTCATCTTCGGGGTCGAATACCAGGTATCCGACAAGTTCGGCGTCTTCGCCGACTGGCGCGGGCTGTGGGCAAGCAGTGCGAACTTCAACTACGGGTACGGCTGTCCAGCAGGCAGCACCACGGGTTGCAAGGCGACTGGCACCACCAGCTACGATTACTGGAACGGGGCTCTGGACGTCGGGTTGCGCGTTCGCTTCTAAGAGCGGCCGCTTTCACACCACGTAGCCGCGCGAGCAAGCCCGCGCCTGCCGGGGGCGCGCAGTGTATGGCGTCGACGCACGGGGTCGGCCCCACGTTGGCGTCGTACGATAATCTTATCGAACGAGGAGACACAGATGAGAATGAAATCGGCGTGTTTTACGGTCCTTCTGCTCGGCGCGGCCTGGGCTGCGTCTGCGAATGCGGCGGGATGGAACCCACAGGGAGAATCGGAGCAACTCGAAGCGGCCCAGCAGGCGGTCGCGACGTTCAAGGCGAACGACTCGACCCTCGAGGAGTATTTCAAGAAAGCCTACGGCTATGTCATCTTCCCGTTTGTGGGCTCGGGCGGCTTCATCTTCGGCGGCGCGCATGGGACGGGCGTTGTATACGAGAAAGGCAAACCGATCGGCAGAGCGAGCCTCACGCAGGTCACGGTCGGGTTGTTGATCGGAGGCCAGGCGTACAGCGAGCTGTTGTTCTTCCGCGACAAGGCGACGTTGGAGAATTTCCAGCAGAACAACACCGAATTCTCCGCACAGGCGTCCGCTGTCGTCGCCAACGAAGGGGCGGCCGCCAAAACCTCCTACGACAATAACGGCGTTGCCGTATTCGTGTACGTGAAAGGTGGCGCCATGCTCCAGGCTTCGATCGGCGGCCAGAAGTTCAGTTACGCGGCCGGGCTTACGGACTGACGTGAAGGATCGCCAGCCGGCGGTCCGCCCTCCGAGTCAGGGGGAAGCAGCGCATGAGCAAGCGCCTCACAGCCACGATGCTCTGTCTGGCATGCGTCGGCCTGGCTTTCCATGCTGCAGCCCAAGCTGGCGAGCCCACTCCCCAACCGCTCGGCGTCGGTGGATTGCAGAAGGGCGCGAAGCACGACGTCCGCCATCCAGGCCGCGCAACTGGTCGCGCTGGCGGGGTGGGCCCGCAATCCAGTCCCAAGCTCCCCTCGGGCACGAGGTTCGTGCGCTCGCCGGGGATCGTCCGACGCCGCTCAGCCCCGCAACTAGGACTCGACGCCATACAGAACCCGGTCCTCGAGAGGGTGAACTACCATCGCGCGCTGGCCGGGTTGGCCCCGGTCATGGCGGAAGGCAGGCTGTTGCAGGCCGCGCAGTCGCACGCGAGCTATCTCGTGAGCACGGACGAGTTCGGGCATTACGAAGACAAGAAGACCAACCCCCACTACACGGGGCACAGCCCATTCGACCGGCTCGATGCAGCACATTACGACTACGCCGAGGCGGGCGAAGTCGTCGCGCGCCAGCCGTCGATGCACCCCGGCGCAGCCGTCGATGCGCTGGTGGGAGCGATCTATCACCGCTTCATCATTCTCGCGGTCGAGTTTGCGCAGGCCGGCCCTGGCGCGAGCCTGAGCACCCAGCGAGGCGCGGACGAGCTATATGTCACCGTCGATTTCGGTTCGGCAATGCTGCCGTCATTGCGACGTAGCGCCGCGCTGACCGTGTACCCGGCAGACCGCCAGCTCGGGGTGCCGACCGATTTCGATCCCTCGGAAGAGTTCCCCGACCCGATGCCCGGGCAGGCTCTGGCGGGCTATCCGGTCTCGGTCCAGGTCGACGCGCGCCACCGCTTCGCGGTGAAATCGTTCTCGTTGCACAGGCTGGACTCCAGTCACCATCGCCGGCCGGTTCCCGCAAAGCTGCTCACGAATGCCTCGGATCCCGAGACCCCGTCATTCGCTGCGGCGCTGATTCCTCTCTCGCCGCTTGCTCCGTCGACGACTTACCGGGCGGCATTCTCGGGGTCCGTCGATAGACGGCCGGTATCCAGAAGCTGGCAATTCACAACCGCTCATCCGAGCGCGGTCACCATGAGCTTCGCAGTCCCGACGGTGGTCCCCGGCGGGATCGAAAAGGTCGTCTTGCATGGCCTCGACACCGAGAAGGGGCCGTACTATCTGTGCTACGCGCCGGCGCAGCTCATCAAGTCGATCGTGCACGAGAGCGAGACGCATGTGGTGGTCACGACCACCACCAAGTGCGACGCCGGCGCCTCGTGCGAGATACGCCTCACCGCTTCCTACCGCTCGTCCTGCACGAATCCTTTCGCCGGCGGCACGTTCACCGTTACACGATAGGGGGAATTGATGCGAAACTTCGAACCTGTCCCTGCGCCCCGCTGCGTGCGGATGTCCCTGATGGCGGCGGCGCTGCTCATCGGCATCGCACTCACGGGATGCCAGACCAACCCTGCCGACGCCTATCGCACCGGCTATGACAAGATGCTGACGCCCAAGAGCTGGGCCGAGCGCAAGCCGGACCAAGCGGTGGTGATCGTCGGCGGGTTTCCGGCCGTGTGGCAGAAGGCGGGCGACAAGAGCTACGTGTTCGAAACCCGGCCGAGGATTACGATCAACTGGTCTCACGGGTACGACGTGGCGCTGATCGACCCCGGCACCGACCAGCTCCAGACCATCGTCCTAGTCGCCTACGGGAATCAGTTCGCCGACTTCGGCGGCTTCCGCGGGCTGGGCGCAGCTTCGGGGCCGGTGATCGCGAGCTTCAAAGTCGATCCCGGGTCCGTGGTCTATGTGGGTAACCTGGGTGTGGAGGTCATCACCGAGGCGATTGGAACCTGCTCGGCCAGCCTGCGGCGCACCGATTCTTCGACCCTAGTGGCGCCGTCCTTTGCCAAGCACGTGCCCTACGTCGACCGCAAGCCCACTACAAGCTTGATGACCGTCGTGGAGCCGCTGATCCGGTTCCCGTGCGGAGCCGGTGAATAATCGGGGTTCGCGTGAAGGGTCACACCAGACATGCCGACGTGTGGTGACCACGCGAACCGTTTCCCTCGGCGCGTGCTAGCGCCCCTGGTCTAGATTGCCCGGCTGGAATTCCGGGCATTCCAGGAAGGGGACGGCGACACCGCCTCGTCCGCACGCGCGGAACGCGCGCCCAGCGTCGCGGTACGACGACCACGCGATCCGGATGGCGACTCACGTCGTCCGTCATTAATCCGAACGTCATTTACCTACTGCCATAGGCCGTAACCCTCTCGCCCTTGGCGTACTTGTCTGCATCGGCGGGCCCGGTGAGTCGTTTGCCAAGGATGAATGCGTCGAACGACCGGCTGGTGTGCACGTGCGTTTCGCCGAAGTGGGCATCGCGCAGCGGGTTCTTCTCCGCGAATGCGGGCGATGCAGATCCTACCGCGAGCCCGGCGCTCAATGATCCGACTGCCACAGTCGCGAGTTGAGAACGCATGGGTCCGCTCTCCCGATCAGTGCTCTTTGAACTACTTGACTGGCGCCTCGGCGTGGGATTGCGGCTTGCGCCGCAACCAAGTGGGGTGCGTTGAGCAATGCACAGGCTGCGAGCGGGGCCGAGGTTTGATCAGCGCTTGCATCGAATTGGATGTTCTGACGCCGCAAGCGCCGAATTGCGTTGTGGAATCATCCGCTCACCATTGAAACACAACGACCGCTACGCACGTTGATCTTGAACGAACACGATAGAGGTTGATACTCGGGCGCGTTGCGACAATTGCCTCACGATAGGATTACTCATCATCGGCCGGCGTTGCGCACATCTGTTGGCGCTCGCGTCTACGGAGTCGAACGGCGGCATCAGCATACCGCTTGAGCGTCGGGCTTGCTACTGCCCTTTCGGGAAGATGGGAGGACCTTCCTCCGAGATGATAATCTAATAAATGCAGAGCCCGGAGCGGAGGAGGTTGCATTGCCGTGCTCGCGAGCGGTTGATCGAAGCTCCCAGGACACGGCTGGCGAGAAGCTGGGCGCAGTCGCCGTGTGCAAGCGATGCGGAGTTGCCCCGGGCTGAGCAGGCTACATGGCCGCGCCAGAGTCTAGGCGCAACCTGACACGAGCCTTTCGTCACAGGCTGGCCGAGAGGAGATCACAGACCCATGAAGCGGCTTGCGTTCTTACACAGTCGGCAGTTGCGCATTCGCTGTGCCAGTGCGCTGTTCGTGGTCACCGTCATGCTGCTGCCTTGGGGCAGCATCCGCGCCGACGAGGGCGGTGTTCCGTTCTGGCTCTCGGGAAGTTACTCGAGCTTCGCGGCTGTCCCCTCCCAGCCGGGCTGGTACATGCCTACCCAGCTCTACTATTACAACGGCAGCGCCAGTGGAACGAAGAACTTTCAGCGCGGCGACGCCTTGGACGTTGGCCTGAATTCCAGCGCCACGCTCATCTTCTTCACGCCAACCTGGGTTCCGGACGAGAAATTGTTTGGAGGCCAGCCCTCGCTTTCGCTCACCTTCGGCGGCGGATCGAACTCGACCTCTGCGGACCTGGCGCTGTCCACGGTGCGTCTCGGCACCCTCACCGCCAATCGTAGCGACAGCGACTCCGGCGGCAGTGACCTCTATCCCCAAGCGCAGATCGCCTGGACCAGCGGCAACAACAACTGGATGACCTACATCATGGGCGACCTGCCGGTGGGCAGCTACAGCAGCAAGCGCATGTCCAACATCGGGCTCGGCCACACCGCGGTCGATATCGGTGGGGCGTACACCTACTTGAACAACACGAGCGGGTTCGAAACGTCGTGGACATTGGGGTTCACCTACAACGGCATGAACACGAGCACGAACTACCAGAGCGGGGTCGACTCGCATCTGGACTGGGATGTCTCGCAGTTTCTGTCCCAGAACTGGCAGGTGGGCGTCGTGGGCTATGTGTACTACCAGCTCACCGGCGACAGCGGCAGCGGGGATCACGTCGGATCGTTCCTGTCGCGGGTCGCCGCCGTCGGCCCCGAGGTGGGGTATGCATTTAGCGCCGGGGGGCTGCAGTGGTATGCGAACCTGCGCGGCTACTCGGAGTTCTGGGCTGAGAACCGGCTTCAGGGCTACGCGATCTTCGCGACGCTAAGCATCCCGCTCGGCGGCGGCCCCAAGAAGAAGTAAGCAGCGGCCGCTGGGGCAGGGGAGACAGCACACGCCGAGGAAAGCATACGTGCCGAGAAGTGGCATTTCAGCGTTACGCGCTACCTGTTCCTGCCTAGAGTCTTTGGGACCGTGACTCACCCGGTTCCGGTGGCTGCTGGCGGTTGGTTCATCCTCTATTGCGTCGACATCGGGGGGCCACGAACAACTGGATGTGGCAGGCCGCGCTCGGCGTAGGCTGTCGCTTGTGCTGAGGTGGTATCTCTCTGCTGGCGCGCAGCCACGCCCGTCTGATGTCGTGTGCCTGATCTCGTCCTCGCACATGACATTCGATTTCCAGTGTCGACCGCCGCGCCCAGGCGCGCGAGCGGCCCTGACACCCATCGACACAGCCACGACGCGTGCATACACTTGCACACAGGCCTCGTTCAGGCGCGGGCGGGACCGGGCCTATCGCAACGACAGAGCCGAACACCGAGGGAGGCCAAATAAAAAGGCAATCAAGGCTCGTCGGCGCGGTGTGTCTGCTGGCGGCCCTGGATCTTCATGCCGCAGAGCAAAGCGGCTCCGGCCAGCCGGACGAGGGCGAGATGCTGCTCACCGACGAGAGGGGACACGCTGTCAGCGAATCCGTGTCCAACCTGGCGCCGGGGTTGCGGCCAGCATCTGCGCTCGGCTTGAAATACCAGACCCCGAGCACGCAAAAGGGCGTCAGGGTGCCCAGCGCCACGCTGGACAAACTGGAGTCGCTCTGGGCGAGCGCTCCACCAAACCTCCAACTCTTCCCGCCCGCTCCGCCGCGCCAGATGCCGTACCTCTACAACCTCGGCTCACAGGGCAACACCGCTGTCGCCCCGGGCTCGCTGCTTGACGTCGCCCCGCTCGAGCCGGAAGTGCAGCACGCCAAGTACTGGCTCTCCGGCTATGGCCTGCGCTATTCGTTCCAGCAGACCTTCACCTACGCGAGCATGACGGACGTGGTCAAAGGGGATGATCATCTCGCCAAGTACAACCTCAACGTACCGCTCAAGTGGGCCCTGTTCGACGCGCCCGGCGCTGGCACCGCAGGCTGGCTCAGCGCACAGGTCCAATACCAAAGCGCCCTAGGCGACTTCCCTTCCCGGCAGACCATCAAGACCAACCTTGGCACACTGACCAACCCCACGAGCTTCTGGTCAACGGTTAGCAGCTTCCGCATACCGGAACTGGCCTGGCAACAGTCCTTCGATTCGGGACACTTTGTAGTGCTCGCGGGCATGATCAACCAGAGCAACTACTTCGATGCAAACGCCTACGCCAACAGCGGCCGCGGTCAATTCCTGAACTCGGCGTTGGTCAACAGCATGGTGCTGCCGCTGCCCGCTTACAACTACGCGCTCGACCTGCAATGGCAGCCGACCAACGACTGGTACGCTATCGTCGGCTATTCGGTGGGGAATGCCACCGCAGGCCAAACGCCTGATACGAATTTCAGCTGGGCGAACTGGTCGCTTGAGTTTGAGATCGGCTATGCGCCGAGCGATGTCCTCGGTCTAGGTCCCGGCGTCTACCGGATCCAGCCTTTTATCGGCCGTGCGGGCGCCGCCTCTCAGGTCGACGCCTCCGTTCTCAACGGGCCGCTTTCCAGCTCGATCCAGGGTGGGTTGGCCTTCAACCTGCAACAGCAACTGGGTGCCGACTCCCCGTTCGGATGGTTCGGGCGTTTTGGCCACGCCAACTCTCAGGTATCGGCGGGCGCCAAAACGCAGGTCGGCACCGGGTTCATCATGCTGGCGCCGCTGCACTACGTCGGCTGGGTCCCAGAGCTGAGCAACGACCTGATGGGCGTAGGTTTCGTGTGGAGCCAGCCCTCGACCACCACCAAGACCATATACCACGAGAACGAATACGTGTTCGACACCTTCTACACGCTTCAGCTGTCGCCCTTGAGCCGGGTGCAGCCGGATTTGCAGCTCGTGTGGAACCCTACATTCAATCCTGATCCAGGGCCGGCGGTAGTCTTCCAGATCCAGTTTCTGCTCAGGTGGTGACGCGCGGCTGTGCTGTATTCCTTGAGCCCGGCGATCTTATGATGATGACATTGTGCCGGTTAATGTGTCCGCGGCGAGGTCCACAACTGCCACGATGAGGGGTCGGCGCCCATCCGCCGCCCCAGGTCTGCGAGGGCATCCATGGTCACTTTCTGGAACCTCCCGGGAACGGGCGGGCGCCAGTCATCGGGGATCGCGACCACCCGCAGTTCGATGTCCATGCCGGGCGAGTTGGCGTAGTCCGCGTCCGCAGCGAGCCATTCGACCTCGGTGCGCGTGGCGTAACGCATCAGGATCGCCTCGGTCGGGGCGAGGATCGCCGGCCATCTCGGCTGCACGGTCTTCGGCGGCGATTGGAGCCAGTTGTTGAGGATGATCCAGTACCGCACCGGCGGAAAAGGTGTGTCGGGATATGCTCGCTTCCAGCGCTGGATCAGAGAGTCCGGATCCCGCGGGTCGAGCCGCAAGAACACGTTCGCCGTTACGCGCCCATCGACGTAGAGGGAGCCGTCGATCTCGACCGGTGGAAAAACCACCGGGATCGCCGCGGAGGCGAGCAAGATCTGCCGCAGTCGGTCCAGGTTCCCCGTGTTCACTGCCGTCTCCGCCTCGATGCCGACGCTCCACGGATGCCGGCGTCCGAGGTCGATATCGGTGGCGCTGATCACGAGCACCTTGCCCGCCTTCGACTGCGCGGCCAGTTGCTCGGCGAAATCTCGGTCGACGATCGTCCGCACGTCGTGCTCTATACCTGGAATCTCCAGCAAGGACGCGTGCCACCGCGCGGAGAACAGGCTCCGCTCTTCCGTCCAGTCCTTCTTCGGGTTACGCCAGAAACTCTCGATGCGAAGGCAGGCCTCGTCGCTGCCGATGTACGCGAAGGGGGCCGTGAGCCCTCCCGCGCTCACGCCCGTCACCATATCGAAGTCCGGCCGGCGCAAAGCGGCATCCGGAGTCCGGCCCCAGCCCACGAGGATTCCGCCGCCGAAAGCGCCATAGTCACCTCCGCCGGAGATAGCGAGGATGTTCATGGTTACCGGACCGGATTGGCCTGGCGAGTGCGCCCTCTGGGAACGCCGCCGGAACGCTTTGTCGACGGTGGCCCGGATCGCTTCCTCGTAATGGGCGGTGTCGGCCGCGGAGCGCTCCTCGAGCTGCGCCTGCGTGAGCACTGGCCGCTGAGCGGCGCAGCCCGAGAGGGCCAGCCACACCGCGAAGAGCGCACCGATGGTAGTCCGCTTCGACACGGTGGAACCCGCCCACTCTCCAACCCGGAGTCGTCCGCAATACATTGTCATTTCACCCCCTGCGGCTGCTTACCCTTGACCGGCATCGACACTCCAGCCCGCTTTCGCGATGCGGTTCCGAGCGGGTGTTTGGTACGGTTTCTCCTGCGCGCCCCGGCCGGCGCGTGCTTCTCCAGTTGGCAAACGCTCCCTGACATACAGAAGGATACCCCGCCCCTGGCCGACGACAACTTCCCTAGAGGGCAGTAGCCGCGCTGGGGCGCAGCCGCTACCCTGCTCAGTTATGGGCATGAGCAGCTCAGCACGCGTGGCCGTAATAGATGACGACGAGCATCTCCGCCGCGCGTTCGCGCGTCTGCTGCGCGCTGCAAGGATGCTCCCGACCACCTATCCGTCTGCGGAAGCCTTCGTCGCGGATCCGAAGTATTCGGGGTTCGACTGCCTGGTGCTAGACGTCCAGTTGCCCGGGATGTCCGGCCTCGAGCTACAGAAGCGACTGCAGGTCGAGCGGGTTGTGACGCCGATCCTCTTCATCACCGCCCATGACGACCCAAAGGTGCGCAAGCAGGCGCGCGCGGCGGGCTGCGCGAGCTACTTCCGCAAGTCCGACTCGGGGAGCGAGGTCCTCGAAGCGATCCGCCGCGCAGTGGCTCGCCCTCCGGCTGTCCCGTGACGCCCCGACTATAATTCCCGCCAGCCCGGATATTTCATGAGGGACTCGGGATGATGGCGAGGCGAGTTCCGAGGCAGTTGTGGCTCGACCCTCGCAGCCAATAGCCATGACTATTGGCAAGAGGGGCATGCCGCAAATGGCCGGAAATCGACCGCCAGCACCCGAGTAGCCCGGCGCGAACAAATCGTACCCGCCTCGGATCTACCGCAGGCCCCATGCATCGGGAATCTCGCCATATTTGGGGGCGTCTTCATGAAAGATCCGGGCTAGGGCTTCCCGAGGACGGCCGGGCGTCATCGCTGGCGTAAACCCTCGAGAGGCTGACGCCGCGCATCGCGATCGCGGGACTTCGATTCGCGCAGCCGCAATGAACTGGATCACCATCGGTTGGCCCATGGTGGCCGCCGTCTGCCTTACGCTGGGCTTGATGGAATTGCGCATCGGCCTGGCTCGGCCCCGGGACACGGCACGTGTGCTGTTTGCCCTGACGGCCTTCGCGGTAGCAGCGGTCTGCGGGCTGGAGCTGGCGATGATGTGCGCGGACAGCGCAGCACAGTTCCAGACGCTGCTGCGCGTGCTGGATGTCGCGGCGGGAGTGATGATCGCATCGGTCGCCGCCTTCATCTGGGTCTACTTCCGTTCCGGAACGTGGTGGCTCGCGCTGGCGGGGCCCGGCTTGTATGCCGCGTCATTGATCTTCGACTTCATTCCCGGGTCGAGTCTCGGCTATCTCAAGCTGACAGGGCTCAGAACCGTGGAGACGTTCGGCGGCGCGTCCTATCGAGTGCTGGAGGGCGTGACCAACCCCTTGATCGTCCTCCCCTACGTGGGAATCCTGATGCTGCTGGCGTTCGTGGTGGACGCGTCGGTGAGACTGTGGCGCCGCGGCGGGCGCCGGCGTGCTGCCATCATCGGGGGCAGCGTCGCGTTCTGGGTCTTGGCCGCCGGCGCGCACTCGGCGTTGATCGAAACGGGCATCTTGCGCATGCCCCATCTGGTCAGCGTGACCTTCCTGGTGATCCTGCTGGCGATGGCATACGAGCTGACCGCTGACGTCTCCGCCGCGGCGCGGGTTGCCCGAGAGCTGCAAGAAAGCGAGCGGCGCATGGAGCTTGCCAGCGCCGCCGCCGGGCTCGGAATGTGGACCTGGGACTTGGTCCGCAGCGATGCCTGGGCCACGGGCAGGGCGCGCGCGCTGCTCGGCGTCTCGGAGACCGAGCGCTTGTCCCTGGAGCGAATCATCGACGCAGCGCATCCCGACGACCGCGAGCTCTTGCGGCGCGCGATCGACAGCTCGCTCACGGACGACCGCGATCACGAGGTCGAGTATCGCGTGCAGCTTCCAGACGGCCAGACGCGCTGGATCGCGGCCCGCGGACGGGCCGAACGCGATTCGACGGGCAAGCCGGCCCTCCTGCGCGGTGTCGTGCTCGACGTCTCGGCCCGGCGCGGCTCCGAGCTACAGCTGCAACAGCTGCAAGGACAGATCGCCCACGCCAGCCGGGTATCGATGATGGGGCAACTCGCTTCGGCGCTCGCGCACGAGCTCAACCAACCGCTCGGCGCGATCCTGCGCAACGCCGAGGCGGCGGAGCTTTTCCTGGAGCATGATCCGCCGGATCTTGCGGAATTGCGCCCGATACTGGCCGATATTCGCGCCGACGACCAGCGCGCACGCGACGTGATCGAGCGGCTGCGCGCGCTCCTCAAGCGACGCAGCATCGAGCCGCGCGCGCTGGCGATTTCCGATTTGTTTGGCGGCCTCGCCACGCTCGCACGCGCGGATGCAGCGGCGCGCCGCATCACGCTCGACATCGAGTCCGCGTCCGGCCTGCCGACGGTGATGGGTGACGTGGTGCACCTCCAGCAGGTGCTGCTCAACCTGGTGCTCAATGCGATGGATGCCGTCGACGGGACGGCGGGCAGCTCGCGCCGCGTCGTGGTGCGGGCGCAGCATGACAGGCGCGCAGTCGAAGTGGAGGTGAGCGACTCGGGGCACGGCATTCCGCCCGAACGGCTCGGCTTGGTCTTCGAGCCCTTCTTCACGACCAAGGCAAACGGCATGGGCATCGGGCTCGCCATCTCGCGCACGATCATCCAGGCGCACGGCGGGCGCATCTGGGCGGAAAGCCCTGGGGCTGAGGGGGCGACGTTCCGATTCACTCTGCCCACGGTGGACGCAACGTCCGCGTCGTGAGCGAACCTGCGCCCGTGATGTGCGTCGTCGACGACGACGCTTCGTTCCTCGCGGCCGTCTCGCGTCTGCTGCGCGCGGCGGGCTACGCGGTGCAGACCTTCTCCTCGGCAGAGCAGTTTCTCGCCCAGCTCGCCGACGCGCCCGGATGCCTGATCGCAGACTTGCGCATGCCCGGCATGAGCGGTCTCGACCTGCAGCGTTCGCTGGCCGGCAACGCGCTCGCGCCGCCGGTGATCTTTCTCACCGGACAAGGCGACATCGAGACGAGCGTGCGCGCGATGCGGCAGGGCGCCGAGGACTTTCTCACGAAGGACGCATCGAAGGCCGCGCTGCTCGAAGCGGTCGAGCGCGCGCTCACCCGCGACGCTCGCCAGCGTGCGCAGCGCGCCCGCATGCACGAGTTGCGCGCCCGCTTCGATGCGCTCACGCCGCGCGAGCGCGACGTGCTTCAGCATGTCGTGCAAGGAAGGCTCAACAAGCAGATCGCCGGCGACCTGGGCATCGGCGAGCGGACCGTGAAGCTGCACCGCACTGCCATCACCGCCAAGCTTCGCGTGCGTTCGGTTGCCGAGCTCACGCGTCTCGTGCAGGAGGCTGCCGTGCTCGAGCAACGTCCTCCCACCTTCCCGAAAGGGCAGTAGCAAGCTCGACGCTCGAACGCTACGCTGATTCCCCCAGTGGACTTGGCTGGGACGAGCGCTAACAGGCGTCAGGGCAAGGACCGATGCGGATACCGATGCCGGGTAGTGCGGGGGGACCTTATCTCTGCTCGCTGAGAAATATGTCTGTATGCTACAGATCGAATGCGCTGCAAGCCGATTTGTAATGTTGCTGCAAGAATCACAATGGGCCCGAGTATCGATCTCGTCGCGCTTGATCTAGATCAAAGGGCTCTGGTGGTTCCTGCTATCCAATGGCAGCCGCTTCACTCCCAACGGTCATTTCGACGCTTTTTCAGCTTCCCTACAGCTGCTTCAATAGAGAGGACAGAGGCCATTCGATGCAAAAGCCCATGAAGCCCCTGGCCGCGCTCGCGGCTTTCGTCCTGACCATGGGAGCATTGCTGCTTGGATTCGCTGCGCCGACCGCGCACGCACAGAACGCCCCGAGTTCGAAGCCCAACATCGTCTTCATCCTCGTGGACAACGTGGGTTGGGGGGGATTTTGGCGTTTACGGCGGCACCACGACCACGCCGCGCATCGATCAGTTGGCGCGCGAGGGGATCCGCTTCAACAACTACAGCGTCGAGGTCCAGTGCGCGCCGTCGCGCTCGGCCATCATGACCGGGCGCATGTCGGTCCGCTCCGGGACCTACAAGGTGACGTTTGGACTCCCCTACGGTCTGGCGCCGTTCGAGTACACGATTGCCCAACTGCTGTCGGACGCGGGCTATGCCACCGCGCTGTACGGGAAATGGTACCTCGGCGATGTTCAAGGGCGCCTGCCGAACGATAAAGGCTTCGACGACTGGTGGGGGATTCCGAACTCATGGGACGAGGCCGGGTACACCTCTTACCCGCTCTCCAAGGAATCGGGGATGAAGCCCCCCATGATCTTGGAGGGCAAGAAGGGTCGGCCTTCCACTCCGGTGATGCGGCTCGATTTGAAGGTTCGCGGGATCGTGGATCAGAAATACCTCATTCCGAAGACCATCGACTCTATCAAGCGGAATGCGGCCGCGAAGAAGCCGTTCTTCGTTTACCTGGCCTATTCGGAAATGCATCCGCCTGTTGTGGTGAACCCGGACTTTGCGGGCAACTCGCCGCAGCGCGGTGGGGTCTACTCCGACCTGCTTGGCGAGATGGACTTCCGTGTCGGACAAATCCTCGATGCGATCAAAGAGGCGGGCATCGACGACAACACCCTTGTGGTCCTCACCAGCGACAATGGGTCGGCCCCCAGCATTCCTGTTGCCCCGGGCGGCTCGAGCGGGCCCTGGCGCGGCGACTTCTTCACTCCACCGTTCGAAGGCAGCTGCCGAACGGCTGGCATGGTTCGCTGGCCCGGCCACGTGCCGGCCGGAATCGTCACCAACGAGATGCTCGCCGCCGTGGACTGGCTGCCGACGCTTGCCGGCATCGCAGGTGCGCCAAATCTCGTCCCCAAGGATCGCCCGATCGACGGCATCGACGCCTCAGCGTTCATGCTGGGTAAGAGCCAGACCACCGGGCGTGATTCTTACATGCTCTTCGGTCTTGACGGCGGACTGATGTCGATCAAATGGAAGATCTACAAGGCGGTCTTCCGCTATTCCACGGGACTCGAGGAGCCCATCATCCAGCCGCAGTTCCCCATGATGTACGACCTGAGCGGCGATCCGGGCGAACACGTCAACCTCTTTGCTACCAAGCTGGACAACAGTTGGATCTTAGAGCCAATGCTGCGCGAAGTCTTCAAGTACGAGATGAGCGCGAGGAAATATCCGAACATCAAGCCCGGCGAAGACTTCAAGGGCTATCCGACGAAGTGAGGAGCGGACGCCGCCCTCACGTGGGGCTCACGCCGCGCCAGTTCGCTGAGAGCGAGAGAGCCCCGCCGCATCGCATTGAAGGCAATGCTACCTGGATGGCCGCTTAAGGCGGCCATCCAAGTCAGCCAACGCATTTGATGACGATCAACTCCGCGTCTGACCGAATACCCATCCTTATTCGTTGCATCCGCCCCGAGAAGGAGAGCCCACGATGAAGCGCTGCGCTGCGAAGTTCCTTCTATCACTGATCGCCGGAGCAGTACTGGCGCCGTTGGCGACCGCGCAGCAGATCACTGGAACGCCTGGTTCGCCCAGCGCCACGACGACGATCCCCGGTAATCAATTGCCGCCGCCTCCGCCGGCGTTCGGCGGCGTGATCAAGGAGAACGCCAAGGATTCGAAGCCGTGGTGGCCACCCAGGGTAGTGCCACCGAAGGGTGCGCCCAACGTGCTGCTGATCATGACCGACGACTCGGGCTACGGCGTGCCGAGCACGTTCGGCGGCGTCATTCCCACGCCGGCGCTCGATCGCGTCGCCAAGGGCGGCCTGCGCTATACGCAGTTCCACTCGACCGCGCTGTGCTCACCCACGCGGGCGGCGATCATCACCGGCCGCAACCATCACGCAGTGGGCTTCGGCATCATCAGCGAGATGGCGACCGGCTATCCGGGCTACGACTCGGTGATCGGTCCGGAGAACGCGACGATCGGCCGGATCCTCTCCGACAACGGCTACGCCACGTCGTGGTTCGGCAAGAACCACAACACGCCATCGTTCCAGTACAGCGCCGCGGGTCCGTTCGACCAGTGGCCGAGTGGAATGGGCTTCCAGTACTTCTACGGCTTCATGGGCGGCGAAACCGACCAGTGGACGCCGTACCTGTTCCGCGATCACACCCCGGTGTATCCGTGGATCGGCAGGAAGGACTACAACTTCGTCACCGACATGGCGGACGAAGCAATCCGTTACATGAAGGAGCTCAACGCCTCGGCCCCCGAGAAGCCGTTCTTCGTCTACTACGTGCCCGGCGCGACGCACGACCCGCACCAGCCGACCGAGGAGTGGATCGAAAAGATCAGCAAGATGCATCTGTTCGACGAGGGCTGGGAGAAGCTGCGCGAGCAGATCTTCGCCAACCAGAAGCGTCTCGGCGTGATCCCGCCGGGGACGCAGCTCACGCCGTGGCCAGATTCGCTGCCGCGCTGGGACTCGCTCTCCCTGGTGCAGAAGAAGATCGTCATTCGCGAGGTCGACGTGTTCGCGGCCTACACCGCCTACAACGACCACGAAATCGGCCGCGTGATTCAAGCGGTCGAGGACATGGGCAAGCTCGACAACACGCTCATCATCTACATCGACGGCGACAACGGCACGAGCGCCGAGGGCACGATGATGGGCACGCCGAACTGGATGACTGCCGCCAACGGTGTCCTCCAGCTGCCCGAGATCGAATATCTGCGCTACTACGAGTCCTGGGGCTCCGACAAGACGTACCCGCACATGGCCGTGCCGTGGGCGTGGGCGTTCGACACGCCGTTCAAGTGGGTGAAGCAGATCGCCTCGCACTTCGGCGGCACGCGGCAGGGGATGGCGATCTCGTGGCCCGGCCACATCGACGGCCCGGGCGGCATCCGGTCACAGTTCCACCACGTCATCGACATCGTGCCGACGATCCTCGAAGCGGCGGGGATCGAAGCGCCGGACAGGGTCGACGGGATCAAGCAGAAGCCGATCGAAGGCGTGAGCATGGTCTACACGTTCGACAAGTCCAACGCCAACGCGCCGTCGAAGCGCGCTACGCAGTACTTCGAAATGATGGCCAACCGCGGCATCTACCACGACGGCTGGTACGCCTGCACGACCCCCCCTGTGCCACCCTGGGTGCTCGGCACGAAGCCGCTGCCCCCGGTCAACGAGTACAAGTGGGAGCTCTACAACATCGCCGAGGACTACTCGCAGGCCAACGACCTCGCGGCGAAGATGCCCGACAAGCTGAAGGAGATGCAGGCGCTGTTCCTCACCGAGGCCGTGAGGTACCAGGTCCTCCCGATCGATAACTCGGTCCTGCCGCGCCTGCTCACGCCGCGGCCAAGCGCAACGGCAGGCAGGACGGTGTTCACCTATACAGGCGAGAACGTTGGCATTCCGGTCGGCAACGCGCCGAACCTCCTGGATCGGGACTACACGATCACCGCCGAGATCACGGTGCCAGAAGAAGGCGCGCAGGGCATGATCGCGACGATGGGCGGGCGCTTCGGCGGCTATGGTCTCTACTTGCAAAGGGGCAAGCCGGTATTCGTCTACAACCTGCTCAACCTCAAGCGCTACCGCTTCGAGGGCGGGGTCGGCGCCGAAGACTGGCTCGGCAAGTCGCTTTCTCCCGGCAAGCACACGCTCGTCTTCGACTTCAAGTACGACGGGCCGGGCCTTGGCAAGAGCGGCACGGGGGTGCTCATGGTCGACGGCAGGGTGCTCGCGCAGCAGAAGATGGAGCACACGATCCCGTTCATCATGGCGCTCGACGAGACTCTCGACATCGGCCTGGACACCCGCACGCCGGTCGACGAAAGCTACGAGCTGCCGTTCAAGTTCACCGGAACGATCAACCAGGTCACCTACAAGTTAGGGCGCGAGCAGCTGACCTCGTCCGATCGCGAGACGATGCAGCGCGCCGTCGCAGCCGCGCGCGACACGCCGACGCAATAGACGCAGCGCCTGCTGCCCGGAGTAGTCATCGCCGCCGGCGACCTGGCATCGGCGAGCGGACCGTGGAGCTGCACCGCACGGCCATCACCGCCAAGCTTCGCGTGCGTTCGGTTGCCGAGCTCACGCGCCTCGTGCAGGAGGCTGCCGTGCTCGAGGAACGTCGTGCCACCTTCCCGAAAGGGCAGTAGCAAGCTCGACGCACGAGCGCCACGCTGATGCGCCCATTGGAATGGATTGACGCGAGCGCTTGTCAGGCCACGACCGAGCTGGATAGCGGATCTGCGCATTGCGGGGTTCGCACGTCCACTCGATCGGCATATGCCTTTTCGCAGATCGAGCGCAAGGCAAGGGTCTTGTAAGGGTACTGAAACAATCACAACTCGGCCGAGTGCTAATCTCGTCAGCCCTGATCGAGATCAACTTGCGTGCCCGTGATGCGATGTAGTTCAATGGCGAGCAGTTGAGTCCAGACGGTCAGTTCGAGACCCTTGAAGCCTGCATGTATTCGAGGAGACCGTTCCATGCAAGAGCTGATCATATCCTCGACCCCGCTCGCGGCCCGTGCGTTGGGGCCGCACCTCACTTGGCCGCGGCCCAGGCGGGCAGCCCAAGCCATCTATTGATGACTGTATCGACTAGAACGAAAGTGGCATTCGCTTTCCTTGCGAGACAGGAGTACTGGAGCTCGCCCTAGATCTCTTAGAGCAACGTGGAACATGAGACTCGTTCTGCAAGAGCCTGGAAAGGAGACCGCACATGAAAAGAAATCCGCAGATGAGCGCTAGAACAGTGGTGACGGCTTTCGCCTTGAGCGCAGCACTGGTCGCTGCATTCGCCGCACAGACAGCGAGTGCACAGAACACCTCTTCGAAGCCCAACATCGTCTTCATCCTGGTGGACAACGTCGGGTGGGGGGATTTCGGCGTTTACGGCGGCACAACCGCCACCCCCCGCATAGACAAGCTGGCGAACGAGGGGATCCGGTTCAACAATTACAACGTCGAGATCCAGTGCACGCAGTCGCGCTCGGCGATCATGACCGGGCGCCACCCGATCCGGTCCGGCACCTGGTCGGTCGTTCCCCCGGCGGGCGGGAAGTTCGGGTTGACACCGTGGGAGTACACGATCGCCAAGCTGCTCTCCGACGCCGGCTACGCGACCGCGTTGTACGGCAAATGGCATCTGGGCAACACGCAGGGTCGCCTGCCGAACGACCAGGGCTTCGACGAGTGGTGGGGGATTCCCGACAGCTGGGATGAGGCCGCGTACACGACCTATCCGCTCTTCAACGCCATGGTGAAGAAGGTCCTGGCCGAGAAGAAGGTGCCCGAGCTGCTCGACCTCCCTCCCCACATCCTGGAGGGCCGCAAGGGCGAGCCGTCCAAGATCGCGATGCCTCTGGATATGAAGGTGCGGCCAATCGTCGACGGACAGTATCTCATTCCGAAGACCATCGACTTCATCAAGCGGCAGGCGGCGGCCAAGAAACCCTTCTTCGTCTACCTCGGCTATTCCGAGATGCATCCGCCCGAAGTGTGCAACCCCGACTTCGTCGGCAAGTCTCCGTTGCGCGGGGGAATGTACGCCGACTGCATTGCCGAAATGGACTACCGGGTCGGGCAGATCCTCGATGCCATCAAGGAGGCCGGCATCGATGACAACACCATCGTGGTGCTCAGCAGCGACAACGGGCCGGTCACCGGCGCCGCTGGTAGCTCAGGCGGCTCCACCGGGCCGTATCGCGGCAACATTTACTGGGCGCCCTTCGAGGGCAGCATGCGTGTGCCTGCCATGGTGCGCTGGCCGGGCAAGGTGCCCGCGGGCATAGTAACCGAGCAGATGCTGGCGGCGGTGGACTGGCTGCCGACGCTTGCCGGCTTTGCCGGTGCGTCGAATCTAGTGCCGAAGGACCGACCCATCGACGGCAAGGACGCTTCGGCCTTCATGCTGGGCAGGAGCCCCACGACGGGCCGGGACTACTACATGTTCTTTGGCAGCGACGGCCGGCTCATGTCGGTCAAATGGATGTATTACAAGATGGTTCTTCGTTACAACCGCGGCCCGGGACCCGAGGCCATTAACCATGGCTTCGAGGAGCCGATCCTCCCGCAGTTCTTCGATCTCTCCAGCGACCCGCACGAGGACTACAACCTCTGGAACGCGACGCTCACCATGGGGTGGGCGTATTTCCCGATGCTGGAGATCATGGGCGCATACGAGAAGAGCGTGCGAGAGTACCCAAACATCATGCCGGGTGAGGAGGACTTCAAGGGCTATCCGAGGAGGTAAGGGGCCTTGCCTGGAGCGCGGATTGGGCCAGAACCTTCATGTCCATGATCCCTGCACCCGCGCCGAGCCGCCAGTCGACTAGTTCAAAAACCGGAGAGGTGACCTATGCGTTCTAAACTCATCGTCGTAACAGGCGGATTACTAAGCATGGGCCTCGCCGTGGGATCTGCATCACCCGCATTCGCAGAGAAGAACCCGCCGCGCGACGCCTACTTCGGCGAAACGCACGTGCACACGAGCTGGTCGTTCGACGCATTCATCTTTGGCAACCACATGACCGGGCCCGACGATGCCTACAAGTACGCGAAGGGCGAGACGATCAAGCATCCTCTAGGCTACGACGTCAAGATCACCACCCCGCTCGATTGGATGGGCGTCACCGATCACTCCGAATATGCAGGTGTGGCGCGATTGTCCAACGATCCGAGTTCCTCGATCAGCAAACTGCCGATTGCCAAGGAGCTGATCGTCAGGGCGCCGGCGGATATCCAGAGAATCTACCTCTGGCTGGGCGAGTCGATGGTCAAGATGCAGCCGATCAAAGCCCTGGTCGACCCGCAGGTTGCGGGCACGGTGTGGAAGGCAATAACGATGCGGCCAATGCGGCGAACCAGCCCGGCAAGTTCACGGCGTTCTGTTCCTACGAGTGGACGTCCACTCCACGCGCCCAGAACATGCACCGCAACGTGTTCTTCAAGGATTGTGCGAAGGTGCCTCAGATGCCGTTCAGCTCGCTCGATTCGCAGGCACCCGAGGACCTGTGGGACTGGATGGACGGCCAGCGCAAGGCGGGCAACGAGCTGCTCGCGATCTCGCACAACGCCAATCTCTCGAACGGCATCATGTATCCGACGGAGGTCGACTTCAAAGGCCGGCCGATCGACAAGGTTTGGGCCGATGCGCGCGATCGCAACGAGCGCCTCACCGAGATCAAGCAGATCAAGGGGGCGTCGGAGACGCATCCGCTGCTGTCGCCCAACGACGAATTCGCCAACTATGAAGTCCTGACCTACCTGCTCTCCGATCCCGCGGGGGTGTTCCCGAGCATCCCCGGGAGCTACGTGCGACAGGCCCTCAAAGACGGCATCGCCATGCAGCACGCGCGCGGTTACAACCCATACAAGATGGGTGTCGTGGGCGGATCGGACTCGCACAACACGGCGGTTCCCTACCGCCAGCAGAACTTCTTCGGCGGGCACGCTCACGTGGACGGCCTGGTTCAGACGCGCATGTCCGGCCAGCTCTTCGCCGGCCTGGACACGCGTTACGAGAACCCTGCCGGCCTCACGGGCGTGTGGGCGGAGGAGAACACGCGCGCTTCGCTGTTCGAAGCGATGCAGCGCAAGGAGACCTTCGCCACGAGCGGCCCGCAGATCCGCATCCGGTTCTTCGGCGGCTGGGAATATGCTCCAGAGGTCGCCAAGCAGAAGGACTGGGTCAAGACCGGATACGCGAAGGGCGTGCCCATGGGTGGCGATCTGCCCGAGCCGAAGGCGAAGGCGCCCTCGTTCGTGGTCTGGGCGTTAAAGGACCCGACCTCGGGCAACCTCGACCGCATCCAGATCGTCAAGGGCTGGGCGCAAGACGGCCAGTCGTTCGAGAAGGTATATGACGTGGTGTGGTCGGGCAACCGCAAGCCGAACCGCTACACGGGCAGGGTGCCGCCGGTCGGCCGTCCTGGTGCTCGTCGCCGGCATAGATGCCACGGCCTGCCCGATCTGCTTGCGTGCGATGAAGCTCGCACCCGCCCAACAGATGATGGCGGCGGACCGCGCAGTGCTGGCCGTGCCGGAGATGGACGGCGGCCGACTGCGGGTCATCGCCGTGATCAAAGGCGGGGGCGCCGCCGGCGAAATCATCCCCGCGGAGGCGCATCGGGTGGACGCAGCGACCATGCACAGCGCTCGCCCGGTTCTCATGCTCCAGAGCACCCTCTCGCCGATGTGGCTCAGCATGGGCAGCGTCGGCAGCGAGTACGGCGATTGGCTGAGCAAGGTGGCGGCCGCCACTCCCGATTCCAACGCGACCGATGTGCAATGGCAGCAGCATGCGGCGCTCGCGCTGCCCTATCTAGACAGCTCCGAGCCGCTCGTTGCCGGCATGGCTTATGGCGAGCTTGCGCGTGCGCCATACCCTGCTCTGCGCAGCCTCAGGCCAAAGCTCGATGCCGACAGGCTGGCCCGGCATACCGACGACCCCTCCCGGCAGCAGGTGTACACCCTGCTGCTCGGGATTGCGGGCGGCGCGCGCGACGCGGAGGACCTCGAGCAGCGCCTCGACGCCGCCTGGCTCCAGCACAACGACGCGAATCTCGCGGCGATGCTCGCCGCCGATCTCGAGCTGCGCGGGCCCTCGCGCGTGTCGTGGATCGAGAAGAGATATTTCGCCGATTCCAGCCGTACGTTGCCCGAGCTGGAGAATGTTCTGCTCGCGCTTTCCGTTCAGGGCGCTGCCGACGCCGCGGTGCCGCGCCAGCGCGTGATCCAGGCCTATCGGTTCTTCATCCGACAGCACAAGCCCATGGCGGCCCTCGTGGCCTCAGACCTCGCGCAATGGGGCTATTGGGATGCCGTGCCGGAGTACGTGAAGCTGCTCCACTCGAATGCGGTTCGGGACCCTGGCTCCCGCTATGCGATCCTTGTCTACCTCAAGCAAAGCCCGCGCGCGGACGCGCAGGCGGCGGTGAGCTCGCTGAGCCACTAGGCGGGGCAGGGAGGCGATCGGTGAATCACCGGCCGCCGGCGATCTGGTCCGTACGGCTTCTTAAGGTCAGGTACAGCGCGGCGAGCCAAGCTTGGCCGCGCGTTGCCCATGGGTGGTGGTGTTCTGCTTTGGTCTGCTGCACGGGTTCGGATTCGCCAGCGCCCTGAAGGACATTGGCCTTCCGCGCAGCGGCATCCCGCTCGGACTGTCTTAGTTCAACTTCGGCGTCGAGCTCAGCCGATTGCTGCTACCGTACGGAATCGGCAGTATGGCGACGTCGGGGATGTTTTAGCGCATGGCCGCTTCTTGAACGAAGGGATTGTCCTTGCTGGCGTCTCCACCTGCCCCGGACGATGAGGGGCGTGCAGGCCTGATCGGCCTCGCGCTCACTTCGTTCGCCGTCGGAGCCTGCGCTGGCCTGGTGGGGGCCGTGTTCCGTCTGACGTTGCAGTCGATGGAAGCTGCGCGCGGCGTCGTCATCCATTGGGCGCACGGCGACGCTGTTCTGGGATTCGTACTCGTCGTCGGCGCGGCCGCATCGATGGCCGGGCTCGCCGCCTGGATGGTCCGCCGGTTTGCCCCAGACTCGGCCGGGAGCGGGATCCCGCAGATCGAGGTGATCATCGGCACGGGGAAGCTTCCGGAGTCGCCGTTGCGGCTGATCCTGGTGAAGTTCATCGGCGGTGCGCTCGCCATTGGGGGCGGGCTGGCGCTGGGGCGCGAAGGGCCGAGCGTGCAGATGGGCGGGGCGATCGCCCAGCTCCTCGGCAAGGCCTTCCGCCGCAGCGCCACCGACTGTCGCGTGCTGATCGCCGCCGGGGCGGGGGCCGGACTGGCAACGGCATTCAACGCACCGATCGCGGGCGCAGTGTTCGTGCTCGAGGAGCTGGTGCGGCGCTTCGAGCCGCGCATCGCGGTGGCGGCACTCGGTGCATCCGCCACGGCGATCGCCGTGGCCCGAGTCCTGCTCGGGCAGGCTCCGGATTTCCACGTGCCGGCCCAAGGCTATCCGGGATCCGGCACGCTGGTGGTGCACATCGCGCTTGGCCTGGTCGCGGGCCTGTCCGGAGCGCTCTACTGCGGCGCGATCCTCGCCGCCTTGCGCGCAGCTGCGGCCTTCGAGCGCTGGCCGCACTATGTGCGGGCTGCGGTGATCGGGGTTGGTGTGGGTGTCGTCGGCTGGTTCGCCCCGGGCCTCGTCGGCGGCGGGGAAGGCGTCACGCAACGGATGCTGGACGCAAATGCGGCTGGTATCGCGGTTGCCGGCGTGTTCGTCCTGCGCTTCGCGCTGGGTGCCGTTTCCTACGCGGCGGGCACGCCCGGCGGCCTGTTTGCACCGATGCTCGTGCTCGGTGCGCAGGTGGGCGTGCTCTTCGCCCTGCTGTGCACGCCGCTGTTCGGCACGTTCATGCCATCCGCAACCGAGCTGGCGATCGTGTCGATGGCCGCGTTCTTCTGTGCCGTGGTGCGCGCCCCCCTCACCGGCATCGTCCTGGTCACCGAGCTGACCGCTAGCTTCACGCTCCTGCTGCCCATGCTTGGAGCATGCTTCGTCGCGATGATCGTTCCGGCGCTGCTCGGCGTCGAGCCGATCTACGACTCGCTGCGCAACCGCCTCCTGCGCGCGGCGCCATTCAAACCTGAGCGTTGAGGGAGGGCCGCCGAGCTGAACCGAAAAAAGCGGAGCTCCAGGTTGAGCTAGCCCGGATATCTGCGGCCCACAGGGGACGCGGTCACTGCTGGGGACGGTCGAGGACTCGCACCTGTTCGGCGAT
>Ga0335083_10002194_pt1 | contig 26009 bp, 22 predicted proteins | sample Lox_Sample_42_FD_206716 | JGI IMG/M metagenome (GOLD analysis project Ga0335083, IMG submission 206716) | Soil microbial communities from Loxahatchee National Wildlife Refuge, Florida, United States - Lox_Sample_4.2 | ecosystem: Environmental > Terrestrial > Soil > Wetlands | place: USA...
CTGGACCTTGGTACGGTGCTCAAGGCCTCGCAGGCGATGTCGGGCGAGATCGAGCTCGGTAAACTCATCGAGACGCTCATGAGGATCACGCTCGAGCATGCCGGTGCAGAGCGCGGCCTGCTCGTTCCCCTCCTGGGCGACAGGCTGCACATCGAAGCCTCGGCTAGGTTCGACCGGAAGACGGTCGAGGTCAGCCTCCGACAGGAGCAGGTGACACCGGCCGCGCTGCCCGAATCCCTTCTTTACACCGTGATCCGGACGCAACAGAGCGTGATCCTTGATGACGCCCGGGCGCAGAATCCCTTCTCCGAGGATGAGTACTTCAGTCAGAAGCACGCCCGCTCGGTTCTCTGCTTGCCCCTGATGAAACAGGCCCAGCTGATCGGCGCGATCTATCTCGAAAACAACCTGGCATCGCACGTGTTCACGCCGGCGCGGATCTCGGTGCTGGAACTCCTGGCGTCCCAAGCGGCAATCTCGCTTGAGAACGCCCGTCTCTACAACGATCTCCAGGAACGCGAGGCCAGGATCCGCCGCCTGGTCGACGCCAATATTATTGGAATCCTCATCTGGGAGCGGGACGGGCGAATCCTCGACGCCAACGACGCGTTTCTCCGCATCGTCGGATACAATCGCGACGATCTCGCGTCGGGCCGCTTGCGCTGGACCGAGCTTACGCCAGCGGAATTCCGCGAACGCAGCGAACAAGCCCTTGAAGAGTTACAGACGACCGGAACCACGCAACGCTACGAAAAGGAGTTTTTCCGAAAGGATGGCAGCCGCGTGCCCGTGCTGATCGGCGGGGCTACCTTCGAAGGGGGCGGAGACCAAGGCGTCGCTTTCGTCCTCGATCTGACTGACCGCAAGCAGGCGGAAGCGGCGCTTCGGGACAGCGAGGAGCTATGGAAAGCCGTCTTTGAGAACAGCCCGACCATGTATTTTATGGTGGACACGACCAATACCATCATCTCGGTGAATCCTTTTGGTGCCGAGCAAATGGGCTACAAGGTCGACGAATTGATCGGCCGTCCCGTCCAGATCCTGTTTCACGAGGCCGACCGAGAGAGCGCCCTGAGAAATAAAGCCATTTGCCTCGAACATCTCGGGCGAACGATGAGTTGGGAGCTGCGCAAACTGCGAAAGGATGGCGAGACGCTCTGGGTTCGCGAGACCGGCAGAGCTATGTTGCGCAAGAACCGTCCCGTCCTCCTGGTCGTGTCTGAGGATATCACCGAGGGTAAGCACGCCGCCGAGGCGTTGCGCGCGGTGCAAACGGAACTAGCGCACGCCAACCGCCTCACCACGATGGGGCAATTGACGGCCTCGATTGCCCATGAGGTCAACCAGCCGATTGCCGCGGCGCGCAATAACGCCAGTTCGGGCCTACGGTTTTTGGACAGAGAGCCGCCTGATCTGGCGGAGGTGCGCGAGGCACTTGCCTGCATCGTGAATGACGCTGACCGTGCCGGCGACATCATCGCGCGCATCCGTGATCAGATTAAGAAAGCGCCGGCCCGACAGGAGAGCTTCGACATCAATGACGCCGTGAACGAGGTGGTCGAATTGACGCGCAGCGAAGCGGTGAAGAATGGCGTCTCGATCGAGACTCAGCTCGCGAAGGGATTGTGCGCCATTCGGGGAGATCGCGTTCAGCTGCAACAAGTGATGTTGAACTTGATCCTCAACGCGATCGATGCAATGCGTGGCGATGACGACGAATTCCGTAAGCTGTCGATCAGCACTGAGCACGGCGAAGCGGACAGCATCCTTGTGGCCGTGCGCGATTTAGGGTCGGGGATCGATCCCGATCACGTCGAGCGCGTCTTTGAACCGTTCTACACGACCAAGTCACACGGCATGGGAATGGGGCTCTCGATCTGCCGATCCATCGTCGAAGCGCACGGTGGACTATTGCGGGCGGGTCCCAATGTGCCCCGCGGCGCCGTCTTTCAGTTTACCTTGCCCGCGGAAAAACAAGCGTCATGAGTCATCCGGCGGCTTATCGCTGCCGAGAGCCATCCGAATACAGCGCAACAGATCGTCGTCGGGGAACGGCTTCTTAAGGTAACAAAGGACTCCGTCGGTTAAGACCTGAGTTCGCTCAGCGTCATCGGGATAAGCCGTAATGAGGACGGTTGGTATCCGGCGGCCTGCCTCGATCAACCGACGATAGAGTTCGATCCCGGTCATCGCGGGCATGTTGATGTCGGCGATCAAACAGGTGGTCTGGTCGAGACGCGGAGATGCCAGAAAATCGGGCGCCGACCGGAACGCCTCAGCGGTGTAGCCGAACGATCTCATCAGTCTCATGATGGAATCACGCACGAACTGATCGTCCTCAACGATCGAGATTAGGGGTGATTCTATGGGCAAGACGCCTCCGGAGTTTCACTTGAAGCAAGCAGCGCGCAAGCGCCCCAAACGCCGTCGTGCCAAAGTGTAAACTTATAACTTGGGTCAGAATATTGGCTGCCAGCAATGCAAGAGCGTCTAAATCTTAGTTTATTCCGCCGGAGGGAAAGCTTTTGACCCCATCCATGAATTTGCCTAGGCTGATAGTGGCTTTTGCGCGTCTGCGGAGAGGCCGATATCCAATATCCTTCGTGGCGACCAGAAGCCATGCGAGAGGCGAAGCCCACAGTCTTTATCATTGACGACGATAGCGCAGTACGTGAGTCTCTTGGGCGCCTCCTGCGGTCGGTCGGCTTAGAAGCTCAGCTATTCGCTTCGGTTTCCGAGTTTCTCGATTTCGATCGCCCGAACAGCGTATCTTGCCTGGTTCTCGACGTGAGATTGCCGGGACGAAGCGGTCTCGACTTTCAGCACGAGCTCGCGACGGCGAACATCCATCTCCCAATCGTCTTCATCACCGGGCACGGCGACATCCCGATGTCGGTACAAGCGATGAAGGGAGGAGCGATCGAGTTCCTGACCAAGCCGTTCCGCGATCAGGACCTCCTCGACGCGATCGAGCTCGGCCTTGTTCGGGATCGCGCCCGACGGGAGAATGAAAAGGTCTTGGATGCGCTCAGGGAACGCTTCGAAGCGCTGACTTCCCGTGAGCGCGAGATCATGATTCAAGTCGCACGAGGCCGCCTCAGCAAACAAATTGCCTTTGATTTCGGCGTCAGCGAGGCGACGGTGAAGGTTCATCGCATGAATCTCATGCGGAAGATGAAGGCCACTTCGCTGCCGGAGCTCGGCCGAATGGCGGATAAACTCAATTTAGTGTCTTAACGCGGCGCACCCCAGCCGGCATATCGGCATTCTCGCACGTTCGCATGAGGCGTTTGATCCGCGCGAACAATGGCCGCAGGCCCGGCGTGTCTCTATGGTTTCTCCATCCTCCTCGTCGGCCCTATTTCAGACCAGCTAAGGGCCTTTTTGTAAGCTGGATTCTAAACCAAAGTTTATCGCGGCTCGACTACAGCTGAGGCCTTCGTTACGCGCGTGCAATAGTTAGATTGGCTTAAAGTCATCGAAGATAAGGCCAATCGAGCAAGCGCACGGGTAAGCCATGGGCGCAGACGCGACTCTAACGGATCGGAAAATCGGCCAGGATCGAATGGAGGACGCGCCCCTTAGTCCGACCACCCAGCGCCATGACACGCCACATCGACATGTGGCCTTCGTTCCTGATCGGGCGTTTTCCCGAGCACCATCATCGCCCAGGTCAAGCTTATTAGGGTCCCGAGGAGCGAGCTTAGTTAAGCCTGACATCTTGGCCGAACGGGCTATCTCTTTCGGCCCGTTCCGCCTGCTGCCGGCGCGGCGCCTGCTGCTGGAAGGCGACAAGCGGGTTCGCATCGGCAGTCGTGCTTTTGAAGTTCTGACCTTTTTGGCCGAGCATCCAGGCGAAGTACTCGACAAGGACGCGCTAATCGCCCGCGCTTGGCCCGGAATCGTTGTCGAGGAAAGCAATCTCAAATTCCAAGTGAGCGCGCTGCGCCGGGCGCTTGGCGAGGGCAACCGATATCTCGTCACGATCCCAGGGCGCGGATACAGCTTCGTCGCCCCTGTCCAGCTCACCCAGGAAGTCCCGACAGCACCGGTGAGACAGGTAGCCGCAACGGTGCGTCCGAACAATCTACCGGCCCAGCTGACACGATTAATCGGACGCGCCGATATCTTCGAAAGTCTCACGGCGCAATTGCCGCGGCACCGGCTTATGACCATCGTCGGACCGGGCGGAATTGGCAAGACATCGGTTGCGCTGGCCGTGGCGGAGGGGCTACTCGCGACTTACGAGCAAGGCGTTTGGCTGGTCGATCTGGCCTCGCTCAGCGAGCGGGACCTTGTCGCGAGTGCCGTGGCTACAGTGCTGGGGCTGCACGTTAGCGCGGACAATGCGCTCCCCAACCTGGTCGCTGGCCTGAGGGATAAGGAGCTGCTGCTGGTGCTCGACAATTGCGAGCACGCTATCGACGCGGCTGCCGGCCTAGTGGCGAGGCTCCTCAAAGGCACGGGTCGGGTCAGCATCTTGGCGACAAGCCGCGAGCCGTTGCGAACCGAGTCGGAGCGGGTCTATCGACTTCCGCCACTGCCCCACCCTCCCGCCTCTTCGACGCTTACCGCCGCCGAGGCGCTCGCCTACCCGGCGGTTCAGTTGTTCGTAGAGCGCGCGGCGGCCAGCTTGGACGAATTCGAGTTGAGCGACGCAGATGCGCCCTTTGCTGGCGACATCTGCCGAAAGCTCGACGGGCTTCCGCTTGCGATCGAGTTTGCCGCCGCTCGCGTCGAGGCCCTTGGGGTGCCCTCCCTTGCGGCCCACCTGGACGACAGCCTGGCGCTGCTAACGACCGGACGCCGGACGAGTCCACCCCGCCACCGGACGTTGAACGCCACGCTGGATTGGAGCTACCAGCTGCTGAGCGAGGACGAAAGGTGGGTCTTGCGATGCCTCTCAATCTTCACCGGCAGCTTTACGCTTGAGGCGGCTGGCGCTGTAGTCGCCGACGCCGATCACCCGAACGCCGAGGTGATCGAGCAAGTGGCCGAGCTGGTTGCAAAGTCGCTAGTGGTCGCCGAAGTGAGCGACGTTGAACCCCGCTTGCGCTTGCTCGAGACCACCCGCGCCTATGCCCTCAAAGAGCTCGTCGAAAGCGGCGACCGGCAACAGCTCTTCAGGCGTTACGCCGAATATTGCCCAACCGTCTTCGAACGCAGCGCAGGCGAATGGCCGGCAGCCGCCTGAGGTCGATGGTGGAACAGGTCGCACCATTCGGCAATCTTCGTGTGGCACCCGACTGGTGTGGCCGGATATCACGGTCTTCGGCACGCAGGGCCGCACGCCGGTGTTTTCGCAGGTGAGCACCTGATCGCCGCTGAAGTAGCCGCGGTCAGCCAGAACCGTGATCTGCTGGTTTCCGGTCGCTTGCTGTGCTTATTGGCGATATGCATCTTCGGCTTCACCGAACTGAGCCGTCCGAATCTATCCGTGTGAAGGTGCCGGTGGGCGTCTTCCGCCGCAGTACAATCCCGGAGCATCGGCTGCTTCACACCGATTTCGGCGCTATATCGTTTGACGATTGTCGCCTCGGTTCGATCCGAAGTGGGGTTCGGCACTTACAACGTGTTAGTATGCGGCACAGCGCGAGTCTGGCAGCGCGGTGGCCATCGGCCGAGAATCCCTAATGACGGACGCGCTGGAACGCGGTCGGGCAGGGTGTGGAGCGGAAAATGGCGGATGAACTCGTCGCGGCCGCCAGTATCATGATCTTCGACCTGCCGTCGGACCAGCGAGCCCGGGGCTTGCCGCGGAATGCGACGGGTTGAAGTCTATACGACTATCAGAGCGCGGAGAATGTCACCGCGACTCACGATACCGACCATACGACCGTTACCGACTACTGGTATCCGGTTGATATTGTGAGCTACCAAGGTCCGTGCAATCTCGGTGACATCCGCCTCTTCAGCGACAACGATTACCGGGGACGACATTAAATCGCGGGCTACCCGATTCATCGAGCGGAGGTTAGCCAGGAAATCCGAGTTCACGGCTTCGCCCTCGGCGAGAACCGTCAGCCACCAGTCTCTCCGTGCTTCATATTCAAGCTCTTTACCAATGAGGTCGCCCTTGCTGACGATCCCGACAGCAACGCCATTCGCATCGACCACCGGCACAGCGCTAACGCGCTTTTTGAGGAGAAGAGCCGCGATCTCGCGCGCCGGGGTGTCGGGCGTAACCGAAACAACCTTTCGAGTCATGATGTCGCGAGCCTTCATCCATACCTCCGCTTACCCGCAAACCACGTCGGTTATTCGTCACCACCATTTGCAAGCAGCGCAGCGTGGTTGCGTTTGCGCCGAACGGGGCCGCTGGCGGAAGTGCTGCCCGCGGAGAGTTCGATGATTTCGCCGGTGATTTCCTCCTGGCGCAGGCGTCGAAAGCTTCCGACGAGTTCGTCGAGCTTTTGTTGAACATGGCTGCGGGCAGCGATCATCGCCCGCATGCGCGCTTCGTTTTCCGCGGCAAAAGACAACATCACCGCCTCACACAGCTCGGCATAGACGTATTCCTCGCCAAGTTCCGAGAGCAGGAGATCAGCGCGAAGAGTGGTTAGGGGCGGGATCGCGCGCGGTGCCACCTTGAACCGTGAGAAGTCAAACGGCAGCAAGGGCCGTTCGACGACTCCGATCGAAGCCGATGGCCCAGGAACGGCATGGATCATCGTGGCTCGCGACGTCCGCCCCTGTTCGAGCCGGTCGTAAAGCGTGTCGGCGATGCGACTGGCGAGCGCCGGGACCTCGTCGGCGTGAGCCACCATGGGCGCAGACCAGGCGACGGCGATACCTCGTTCTGCCGCTGTAATCCTGCCGCGGTAGCCGACCACAAGAAGCTCGGCTGAAGCAGATTTCGTGTGTCGTACCGCCTCATCAAGGACCCGCTCGTTGAACGTGCCCGCAAAACCCTGCTCGGCGCACAACGCGATAACCGCGTGTCCTTGCGATTTGTCGCTGCTGTGCGCCCGGGGCTCGGCCTCAGGATCGAGAGCCAGTGCTTGACCGATCGCTCCTGCGACAACTGTGGCATAAGCGCGGATGCCATCAAGTCGACTTCGGGCCTCGCGCGACCGGGCCGCGGCGCTGCCGCGCATTGCCGTGATGACAGCCTCAAGCTGATGGACGGTGCCAATGCGGCCTTGGACCTCACTGAGTTTGCCGCTCATTCTGTCGCCGGCTTCAGCTCGACATTGACCGCAAGCTCCTTGGCGAGATCGCCGACCGCCGATGCCAGGGCCATGCGCGCCGCATCATCGACGCTCCCCGTTTTTGTGACCGCCGCCACACCCTCGGCCGCATGCGCGTCCAGATGTGTTGCGATACGTGCTCGGACGTCATTGACGATTTCTGCGGGGAGCGGATCGAACGCCCCATCACCCAATGCCGCTAGCAGCGCTACCTCGTCGACCAGACGGAGAGCCGCGAAGCGAGGCTGAGTGAGCAAGGCGCGGATACGCTCGCCGCGTGTGATCTGCGCCTTGAGACGGTTGTCGGAGAGGCCGCCAAAACGCGTGAACATTTCCAGCTCGAGAAATTGCGCGTAGTCGAGGCGGACACGCCCCGACACCTTTCGCATCGCCTCCGTTTGCGCCTTGCCGCCAACCCGGCTGACGCTCAATCCCACGTCGACCGCCGGCCGTTGGTTGGCGGCAAAGAGATGAGAGTCGAGAACGATCTGCCCATCGGTGATCGAAATCAGATTGGTCGGGATATAAGCGGACAGGTTCCCGGCATCCGTCTCGGCGATCGGCAATGCGGTCAGCGAGCCGCCGCCCAATTCCGCCGACAGCTTCGCCGAGCGTTCCAGCAATCGCGAATGAAGATAGAAGATGTCACCAGGATAGGCCTCGCGACCGGGCGGCTCGCGGGTGAGGAGGGAGAGTTCACGATGCGTCGCCGCGTGTTTCGTCAAGTCGTCGATGACGATCAGCGCGTGCTGGCCGCGATCCCGGAAGTATTCGGCAACCGTGAAACCTGCGAACGGCGCGATCCATTGCAGTCCGGGAGACGCGGCCGCCGAAGCGACGACGAAGACGCAGCGCTCAGGCGCGCCGTGCTGCTGTACCGCTTCGATGACGCGCCGGACGGCAGTAGCGCGCTGGCCAACCGCGACATAGACGCAAATGACGTCTGTGTGTTTCTGGTTGATGATCGTGTCGACGCCGATGGCGGTTTTGCCGGTGGCCCGGTCGCCGATGATCAGCTCGCGCTGGCCTCGTCCGACGGCAAACAGCGCATCGACCACTAGGATCCCTGTATCCAGCGGCTCCGACACGAGATCGCGTTCGATAATCGCCGGTGCCGGGCGCTCGACCGGCATTTGCATGTCGCTCTTCACCGGCTCGTCCCGATCGATCGGCCGGCCAAGAGGGTCGACGATCCGGCCTAGCAGCCCTGGTCCGACCGGGATGCGAACAACCTGGCCAGTGCCCCTGACGCGAGAACCCGCCTCGATCGCCTCACCATCGTCGAGCAGGACGGCGCCGATTGTGTCGGCATCGAGCCTCAGCGCGAAGCCCATTCGATCCCCATCGAAGTGCAAAAGCTCGTTAAGGCAGGCGTCTGGCAGACCGGAAACGAGGGCGATCCCGTCGCCGACGCGTTCTACTCGGCCCACTGTTTCGGCCTCGGGGGCGAGATCGATCCGGGCCACGGTCTCCCGACTGCGCGCAAGCCAAGGGTCGCCGAGAGTGTTAGGCAGCGTTTGTGTCATGGTGAACCAACTCGGATTTGAGGCGAAGGAGATCGGCACGGAAGCTATTGCGGACAACGGCGTGTGACGCTTCCAGTTCGAGACCGGCGATCAATGCCGGCTCGATCGAGACATCGAAGGCGACGGGATGCCCGAGCGCTTCGGTGAGAGCTTTGCGGCATGCATCGATCTCCTGAGCCGTTACCGCCCGAGCCGCCGTCAGTCGGATCGGCACATTTGCCGTGCCGAGCGATGCGCGTGTTCCTTCCGGAAGCTCCGACAATCCCTTGACAATCCCATCGATGAAGGCGGCAACGCGCGCTTCCCGAGGCAACCGATCGAGCAGTTTGCCGGCAATATCAATGGCGAGCCGCGCGGCACGATCCTCGTTGGCGAGCGCCTCACTCTGACGCGCGGCTTCGATCTCCGCCGCTGCAGCAGCGCGAAGCTTGTCCGTCTCGACGTGAGCCGCCGCGATGAGCGCGGATTTTTCCGCTGCGGCATCGGCTTCCGCTGTTTTGAGCGCCTCGGCGCGGTGTTCGGCGAGACGCGAGGCTTCCGCCGCGGCCTGATTGCGCTCGTCTTCGGCCACTGTCTTGGCGGCGCGGGCATCGGCGAGCAATTGATCCGCCGCCTTTTGCCGCGCTGCGATGGCGTTTGCCACCGGGCGAAACAAAAAGTGCGCCAGCAACCAGATCAGGACGACAGCGTTGAGCGTCTGAAGTCCCAGCGTCCACCAATCGATCTGCATCGGTAGACGCGCCTACTTCGCGAACGGGTTGGCAAAGAGCACCAGCAGCGCAATCACCAGGGCATAAATTGCCATTGTTTCGATCATCGCGAGCCCGACAAAAAGGGTTCGTGAGATCGTGCCGGCCGACTCCGGCTGCCTGGCGATCGCATCCATTGCCGCGGCAACGGCGCGGCCCTCGCCGAGCGCCGGTCCGATCGCACCGAACGACACCGCCATCGCCGCAGCGAAAATGCTGATCATTTGGATCGCGTTATTCATTTTGACGCTCACTTTCTTTCTGGGTTAACCGGAGAATCTTGCCGTCCCTCGGCAAGCGCGGCGCCGATGTAGACCATCGCAAGTACGGTAAAAATGTAGGCCTGGATGGCGCCGGTCAGCACATCGAGCGCCATAAATGGAATCGGCACGAAGAGACCCGCCAGAGACAGCACGATCGCACCGATGAACACGCCGCTCATCATGTTGCCGAAGAGGCGCACGATCAGCGAGAATGTACGGGTGATCTGCTCGACGATGTTGAGGGGAATCATCACCCAGGTCGGCCGGGTAAAGGTTGCGAGGTAGCCGGCTAGTCCCAGCGTCCGAACCCCGTAGAAGATCGTTGCGCCAAAGACGATCAGGCCGAAGGCGGCGTCGGTCTCCAGATGTGCCGTCGGAGCTTCGATGCCTGGCACGAGAGATGACCAGTTGGCGACAAGTATGAAGATGAAAATCGTCCCGATCAGGGCACGGTAGGGCGCTGGATCGACCTGCATGGTGCCGCGGATCTGATCGTCGAAGACGCTAACAAACGATTCCAGGACGGTCTGTGCCGTCGACGGAGCAAGGGTCAACCGGCGCGTGACAGCGGCCGAGAAGAGGACGAGCACTGCCATGATTCCCCAAGTAACCAGCACAGGCTCGGTGACAGGGACTGGTCCGATGGTGAACAGCGGGACCGTCTGCAAGGGAGAATGGGTCAACGCAGGTCTCCAAAGCGCCGCAGCAACAGAGGTCGGGCCAGGAGAAAGCCGAGAGCGCCGCACAGGATGCCGAATGCGCCGAGCTGGGCGAGCGTTGCTAAGATAGCAATCGTCACGGCCAAGCGAGCTAGCTGTAGGGAGAAAGCTTTTCCCGCCGCGCCGATGGCGAAGAGTCTTGCGTTCCACCGCAGGGATGCGAAGTGGATCATCCCGCAAAAAAAACCGGCGACGAGCCCAATCGCAGCGGCGGCAGAGTCGGGCGTCATCGCGTCCTCCCTTGACGGTGCATCCAGCGCCAAGCCGACCAGAGCCCAATCGCCGCCCCGGTCATCAGAAGCGGCGCGGAAAAAAACACCCCAGTGCCGGCCGCTCGATCGAACCAGCGTCCGAGGAAAAGACCGATCAATGTCGGCAGGACGATCATCCATCCGAGAACGCCGATCTGTCCGAGCCGCGCGCCAAGCGAGGGTTCCGGGTCCTCTCGCGCCTCTGTCGCGCGTTCCGCCGCCTTCTCGGCGGCATGGGCCAGGCGATCGGCGACGGAGCTTCTCACGGCGCAGTCTCCGGTTCGACCGGCGTGCCGGACGCCAGATCGGGGCGCAGGTATCGAATGAGTTGCCGCACCGCCAGCGCGTGCAAGCGGACCTGTTCAACCCGCCCCTTTCGGTCGGCTTCGAGCTGCTGCGCCCGTACTGCCCGCACCTTTGTTTCGAGGTCATCGAGCGAGTCGCCGACAACGCCTTCACGGCAAGCGATCGCAACCGTCCGGCCGTCCGAAACAGTGAACACGCCGCCCCGTACCGCGCAGAACCGAGCGACACCGTCCGCGGTCCGCCAACGAACGACCGTCGGAACCAAGACCGTCAACAGGTCCATATGTCCCGGCAACACTCCGAAGCTGCCGCTTTGATCCTCGACCCGAACTGCTGCGACATCATCGCTTTCGACGAGAATGTTTGCCGGCGTCGTGACGGTCAAGTGAAGCGCTCGGCTCATTGTGCCGAGGCCTTCTGCTTCAGCTGCTCGGGTGATTGCGGTGTGCCCGCATGCGAGGCCTTCTCCTTGTCGCACGCCTCGTCGAGCGTGCCGACCATGTAGAGGGAGCTCTCCTGCCACTCGTCGCATTCGCCGGAGAGGATTGCTTTGCAGCCCGCAATCGTATCCGCGACGGCGACGGAACGGCCCGGTAACCCGGAAAATGCTTCGGTCACCGCGAATGGCTGGGTCAGAAACCTTTGCAAGCGCCGCGCGCGCTCCACGATCCGTCGATCCTCCGCGCCCAGCTCTTCAATGCCGAGTAGCGAAATCACATCCTGGAGCTCGCGATAATGCTCGATACTGCGGCGGACTTCGGTCGCGACCGAGGCGTGTTCTTCACCGACGACGAGTGGATCGAGCAGGATCGAGGATGACGCGATCGGATCGATCGCCGGATACATCCCTTCAGCGGCCATTTGGCGCGACAGGACAACCATGCTGTCGATGTGTGCCGCGATCGTCGTTACCGCTGGATCGGTGAAATCATCAGCGGGCACATACACGGCCTCGATCGCGGTAACGGAAGCATCTCCAACTGAGACAATACGCTCCTGCAGAGCCGCGACTTCGCTTGCCAGCGTGGGTTGGTAGCCAACCCGCGACGGCAGACGGCCGAGGAGGCCCGAAACTTCTGCTCCGGCTTGAACAAAGCGAAACACGTTGTCCATTAGCAAAAGGACATTCTGGTGCCGCTCGTCACGAAAATATTCGGAGATGGTCAACGCCGTGAGCGGCACCCGCCAGCGTGCGCCCGGCGGTTCATTCATTTGGCCATAGACGAGCACGGTACGCTCAAGGACACCCGAGTTACGCATGTCGAGTAGCATCTCGTGGCCTTCGCGCGAGCGCTCGCCGACGCCAGCGAACACGGAAATACCTTTGTAGCGCTCGACCATCGCGTGGATCAGTTCCATGACTAGAACGGTCTTCCCAACTCCGGCGCCGCCAAACATTGCCGCCTTGCCGCCTTGGGCCAATGGCGTCAGCAAGTCGATGACCTTGATGCCGGTCGAGAAAAGTTGTGTGGCGCCGCTCTGCTGGGCGAGCGGCGGCGGGCTGCGATGAATGGGCCGGCGCGGTACGTCCGCGGCAAGCGGCTTGCCTTTGTCACCCACAGTTCCAGTGAGGTCGAGCAAGCGACCGAGCATGGCCTCGCCGACCGGAACCTCGAGCGGCCCACCGGTGGCGTGCGCGGCGACACCACGACGTAGCCCCGAGGTAGACTGTAGAGCGATGGCACGGACTGTGGTCTCGTCTAAATGAGATTGGACCTCTGCGACTATCGGGAGGCCATGGTCGAGCGTGATAGTCAAGGCGTCATCAATTGGCGGTAATGTCACCTTATCGAAGACGACATCCAGCACCGCTCCGCGCACGGCGATCACTCGACCGTCAGTCATGCTAATGCATCCGTGATAAGTTCAACCAGGTTCTTGGTTGCGACGCCTTAAAGCTAGTGACGCCGCCCTGGTGCCGCTTTAATGCAGGTTAACTCTGCCCTGTGAATTTGGTAATGAAGTGAAGTGACACGAGAAATATCAGGCTGTGTAAGTTTGGTGGTCTCTTTCACCCACAGATGTTGTAGCCGCCGTCGACATAAATCGTGCCGCCGGTAATGAGCTTCGCGAGTGGCGAACACAGGAACGCGGTGGTCGCTCCGACATCGAAGATATCGACGAGGTCGCGCTCCGGGGCGCACTGTTCGGCCTCTGTCAGCAGGTCGTTGAAGTTCGCAATGCCCGATGCTGCTCGCGTCTTTAGCGGACCGGGGGAGACCGCATGAACCCGGATGGCCTTTGGGCCAAGCTCAAAGGCGAGGTATCGCACGGCAGCCTCGAGAGCGGCTTTCACCGGCCCCATGAGGCCGTAATTGGGAACGACTTTCTCGGCGCCGTAATAGCTCATCGTGACCAGGACGCCGCCGTCGGTCATCAGAGGCTCAGCCAGCCTCGCCATGCGCACGAAGGAGTGGCAAGAAATATCCACCGCGGCGAGGAAGCCCTCTCTCGAGCTGTCGACAAGCCGTCCTTGCAAATCCGCCTTGGGCGCAAAGGCAAGCGAGTGAATGAGAAAATCCAAGCGTCCCCATTTCTCACGAACCGCAGCGAAAACGGTGGCCATCTGCTGCGTTTCGCGAACGTCTAGCGGCAGGAACAACTCCGCTGCGACCGCACGGGCGAGCGGCTCGACATAGCGCCTCGCCTTTTCGTTGAGATAAGTTACCGCGAGACTTGCTCCGGCATCGTGCAGCGCTCGCGCGCACCCGAAGGCAATCGACTGATCGTTGGCGATTCCGGTGACCAGCCCCACCTTCCCGGCGAGTACTTGAGACGAATTCACGGCGCTGTGAAAGCTCACCGAACTTCCTCGCCGTCGAGCAGATGGCGCGTGTGACGCGCAATCATCAGGTTCTCGTCGGTGGGGATCACCCAGACCGATACAGCGGAACTGGACGTCGAAATCTGCGGTCCGCCTTTGGCATTGGCCTGCTCGTCCAGGATGATGCCGAGCCAATGCGCCATCCGGCAGGCGCCCGCTCGTATCTCGGGCGCGTGCTCGCCGATCCCGGCGGTGAATACAAGGATATCGAGGCCGCCGAGCGCTGCGGCGAGCGATCCCAGCTCGCGTCCGATGCGGTAGATGAAGAGTTCGACCGCTTCTTTCGCCGATGCCGTGTCACTCGCCAACAGAGTCCGCATATCGCTTGAGATCCCCGAGACACCGAGGAGCCCCGAACGCCGGTAGATCAGCTCTTCGATACCCTTTGCGTTCATGCCCTCGTGCTGCAGCAAATACAGGATGACGCCCGGATCCAGCGTCCCCGTTCGCGTTCCCATTGGTAGGCCATCGACCGCGGTAAAACCCATAGTGGCGGCGACGCTTTGCCCTCGATCGACTGCACACATGCTGGCGCCGTTGCCGAGGTGGGCGATGACAATTTTTTTCTCCTCGCAGTCGGGCACCCATTTTGGGAGGGCCGAAACAATGTATTCGTATGACAGTCCGTGAAAGCCGTACCGCTTAACGCCCTTTGCGCTGAGCTCCCGCGGTAATGCGTATTCCTGCGCCAGCGCAGGCTGGCTGCGATGAAACGCGGTGTCGAAGCAGGCAACCTGCGGCACGGTCGCGGCAATGGCCCTGATCGCACGAATGGCCGCGATGTGATGAGGCTCGTGCAGCGGTGCGAGCGGTATCAGGCTTTCGAGCACGGCCATGACGTGGTCGTCGATCAGCACCGGCTGCGAATAAGCGCCCCCGCCATGGACGATACGATGGCCCACGCCATGAAAGCCGGCGTCGCCGCCGACATGCGCAGCAAACCAATCATGGATGCCGGCGATGGCGCCGGCATGGCCGTCCCTCGCGACCGGACCATCGGCAAGCTTCTGCCCAGTGGGATCGCTAACCTCCAGATGAGGCGACGTGCCGATGCCCTCGACCTGCCCGTGGGCGCCGGCGACGAGCGATCTATCGGCCTTCGTCTCAAACACCGAGAACTTGATGCTGGACGAGCCGGCATTGATGATGAGGATTGGTTCGCGCATCTGCTGTCAGCCTGCAAGCTTGACGCTGACCGCGGCGGTCCGCCGGGAATGTGCGTAGAGCGCGGCCACCGCACAGCTCGCCATACGCGCGCGCACGTTATCGGCACGGCTCGTCAGTATGATCGGCACGCGCGCGCCCAAGACGATCCCGGCGCTGTCGGCATCGGCGAGATAGCTCAATTCCTTGACCAACATGTTGCCGGCCTCGAGATCGGGAACGAGCAGGATGTCCGCCTCGCCGCAGACTTCGGATTTGATGTGCTTGATCTCCGCCGCATCGCGACTGATCGCGTTGTCGAAGGCGAGAGGACCATCGAGCACCCCGCCGGTGATCTGCTGGCGCCCGGCCATCTTGCACAACGCCGCGGCGTCAATTGTCGATGGGATCTTGGGGTTCACCGTCTCGACCGCCGAGAGAATCGCAATTTTCGGCTCCTTGATCCCCAGGGCTTGCGCCAATTCGATCGCGTTCTTGACGATATCGACCTTGTCCTCGAGCGAAGGGAAAATGTTTACCGCCGCGTCGGTGATGAAGAGCGGCTTGTGGTAAGCCGGCACATCCATGCAGAAGACATGGCTGATGCGTCGTTCTGTGCGCAGGCCGGTATCCTTGCGGACGACTTCTGCGAGCAGCTCGTCGGTGTGGAGGTTGCCCTTCATCAATAGCTCGGCTTTGTCAAGCCGTACCAACTCGACGCCTTTCTCGGCGGCGGCATGGCTGTGGGGCGCATCGACGATCTCGAATTGACCGAGATCCAGCCGCAACGTCTCGGCCACGGCCCGGATCTTTGGCGTCGGGCCAACCAGCAACGGCCGAATGATCCCGGCTTCGGCGGCTTCGATTGCCCCTCCGAGCGAGGTCTCGTCGCAGGGATGCACGACTGCGGTGGGGACCGGAGGCAGTCCCCGGCAACGTGCAATGAGGGCGTCGTATTTCTCGTGCTTTCGCAGATGTTCAACACACATTGGTCCACCTCATTTCCGAGACCGAGCGATCTGGCGATTGCTCGCGGTTGCGACGCAGGAACGCTGCGCCTACGCGTCGTGATCGACGCTGCCGTCGTTTTGGCGAGTGGGCTCTTCTCTCTGTGCCGAGGGAGTGCGCGAGTGTGCTGCCGCTGCTCGCTCAGCCGCCGGTTCGGCAGAATCTCCGAGCAAGACTTCGATGCGCATCGCTCGAGTCCTGCCCTCGCCGGTCGGCTCACCGCCCGCTGCGATGACGCGGCGAATGACCGCCAGCGCTGCTTCCCGCAGTTCTCGCTCGGCGGGCAGTAGTTTTGGCAGCGCGGCGATGGCGCGCTCCTGATCGACGCGCAGCATCAAATACTGCTCTTTCACCAGTTCCTTGAATTGAGCCAGCCCGAGCCGGCTACTTTCCGAATGCTCAGCACGTATCTGGCGCAATACGGCGAAGGCACGTTCGTCCGCCGCCGGCTGCGGGCGACCCAACTCGATGTAAAGCAAGGCGCGCGTCACTGCTTCGCACACGCCGCCGTGCTCGATGCGTGCGCTAATTTCGGCGGTCGCTTTGTAGCTAGCGGCCTCCCGCATGACATCGCGGCCAATACGTCGATGGGCCTCGGCGTCATCCGAGCGCAGACCGACCATGGCTTGCACCATTGGTGCGCCGTATATGTTCATAAAGAGAGTTTCGGTCCACCAATCGCGCGCCTCGCGATAGGCCTCCAGCGCCTGAACAATCTGCTGCGATACCGTCTCCTGCACGGCGAGAAACGGATTATCGGCGCTTACGGGACGCCGGCTCGCGCGCACATTTGCTGCCAGACCTTGCACCGGCTGCAGCAACGGATTCTTGTCGGAGAATGCCTCGTAGCGCAGGCGATGCGGGTGCATTTGCCGCAGCCACCCGGCGGTCTGCTCAGTGACCGTCGCTTGCACGGCTGGACTGACCATCGTCCTATAGAGACTTTGATTAACCCCGGAAACTCGAGCTACCGTTGCGAATCGCAGATCATCCGCTGCGTCATTGCCGCCAAAGGCACGAATATCATCCAATGTGCGCGCCTCGAAGCGCATGACGTAGTCGCCCGAAGCCAGTTCCGGGCGCCCAGTATCAGGTCCCTTATCGCTGATGACTGCCTCATAAAGCCCGGGGGGCAGGACGTCGATCAGGTCGATTGTGCGGGCAAATTCCTCGTGTTCCTTCGTCGCCACCTTTGCCGAGACGAAGATGCCGAGATGCCCAATCGTCTGGTGAAGCGCGTAGATGATGGTCTGCCCATTGGCGGCGATTTCGTTGTTGCTGTCATAAAGGTCGAGGATCCAATCCAGCGCCTGCTGCGGCGGCGTGATGTTGTCGCCCCAGGAACAAAAGACGACGATCGGTGACTTGATGTTCCTCAGATCGACCCGCACGCCGTCACTCGTGCATATCTCGCCCGAGGTGAGCTTGTTGCCGACGAACAGCTCGTCAGCGATGTACTGCATCTCTGGGGCGTTGAGCAGCACCGGATTGCCCCACCATTTCTCGAACTCGAGAAAGCGCGGTGTCTCACTGTCAACTTTCGAGTAAAGATTATAATTCTTTTCCCATAACGTATTTGCCGGGTTCAGGTTTTCAAAATTTTGGACGCAATAGGAGCCGTCGAAGGTCCCGTTCCCGAGATCGCCAATCAAAGAGGTGAGCCAGGTACCGCCCACTAGGCCGCCGAGATAACGCATCGGGTTCTTCCCCCGAACCCCAGCCCAATACGAAAGAGGAGCGCCTGCGAGAATGATCGGCCCGACGAGCTCCGGCCGGATCGCACTCATCATCATGACCTGCCATCCCGCCTGGCAATTGCCGACGAGGCATGGCTTTCCTTCAGCGTCGGGATGCAGTTCGCCGACCTTCTGGACAAACGTCGCTTCAGCGCGGCAAACGTCCTCTATGGTCTGGCCAGGCACAGGGTTAGGAAGGAAGCCGACGAAATAGCAGGGATGACCATTGGCCAGCGCCACGCCAAGCTCGCTATCGTGCTTCATCCCGCCGATGCCGGGCCCCTGGCCGGCCCGCGGATCGAAGACGATGAACGGCTGCTTCTTCCGGTCGGTTGTGGCACCCTGCGGCGGCAAAATTCGCACCAGCCCGTAGTTCACCGGCCGCGGAAGCTCACCTCCGCTCATGACCGGTTCAAACCGGAAGTGCAGAACGTTGGGAGTCGTTTCGGCGGCGCGCTCGAAGTAGTTGTTGCCGCGCTGGCGCAGCACGTCGAGGAAAAGTATCGACCGCTGGCAAGCGTCGATCCAATAGTCCCATCCTTGCTGCATGATCTCCATGCCGGGCCATGACGCCGGTCTCGCCTGGGGACGCGATTGTTCCGATCCTCCCGATCGCGGAGAGTCAAACGAGGTGTCGGAGCGCATCCGTTTACTCCTCAAACCGCGACATGCCGCGTTCGGCAAGTTGCGGCGCGTCACCGGCCGTACCCTAATCCGTGGGACTTCGCTCAGCGCCGCTGATGCGCTGCCTATACGGAGTGGGCGGAATTTCGATCTAGTCGGGCCAAAATGACCGCGATCTGACGCAACCGCTTTAATCCAAGTTAAAGGGAAAGTGCTGGTGTCGGATGAAATCCGAGTGTGGCTGCGCCGGCAGGTGGTGAAGTAATAACGCTCTGTAAGCGGTCAGGTAAATCGTCCGCCAATTCGCCGCGGTTTTTTTCGTGGGAGGAGCTGGCACCGCGCTTCGGCTCAGAAGCAGTGGGACACGCGATCCCGTTGTCCGGCCCGACCAGCACCGCTATGCCGCTCTCGTCGAAGCAAGGGGCCGATCAAAAATCTGTGGTTTCGCTCGGTGTTTCTCGATGGGAAAATCGGTTGTGGAATACGGTGACTTGTATCCTCGCTGCTGTTCGAGCGACGACTTTCGTTCACCAAGACCCGGGGCACCGAGCAACTCGGGTTCCACACCAGCTGCCGTTATGAGCGCCGCCGGGTCGATAATATCGAGCATGTGATTGCTAAAACGGACGATTTTCTGATCGCGAAGCATCTGTAGCGTACGGCAGACGTGAACGTTTGTCAGACCCAGCGTCTGACCGATTTCGCTCTGACCAAGGGGGAGGTGAATGCTTTCGTTGGGGGTGTGTGGCAGCCGGCGTCGAACTCTGGCGAAGAGTTCGACAAATAGGTGGGCGATGCGCTCCCGGGCATTCCGAAGCGCAAGACTAGCGAGATGATCATGCGCACGCGCCATCGTCGAAGTAGCTTGTTGATAGAGTACAATGGCGAGGCGCGGGTTGGTCGTGATGAGGCTGTCCAGGTCTCGACGAGAGAAGGCATAAGCGCGCACCACCGTCAGGCATCGCGCCGAGTGATACATGGGGATGTTTGCGCCTGGTGGAGGGCCGAGAGTTGCCCCGGCGAGTGCAAAATCCAGAATCTGGCAGGCGCCGTCATCGTGGATGACCGATAGGGTAACCCAACCATCCAGAATGATGAAGAACTTGGGACAGATTTCGCCTTGATCGTAGAGCGCCGACCCGCGAGGAAGTACCCGCGCACCGCGTTCAAGGTCGACCATGGTTTGAAGCTCTATTCTGATCGGCATGTTCTCACTCCTTCAGCATCGTTTTGACGCCGATGGCTCCTGATCTCAGCTCTCTGCGACCCCTCGGGTATCGCCGCTCAACGTGCGCTAGAGGCCACCTCGATGTCGATGTTGCCGTTTCTCTCGCCCGAGCCTTCTGGTCCGCTGCCTTGTGGTTCTACCTCGGAGATAGGCCCGCGCCGAGTGTAAGGGGGTAAACCCCGGTGAGTTGTGGTGAGGTGGGTGAAAACTGGCAGATGATGCCGTCGGACGGCTCACTGCATTTATCATTAAGTTTCTCTAGGCCGTCTGTTTGGCGGCTGTTTTGCGCCCACCGGTTAGCTCAAGGCATCCAAATTCAAAAACTGGGCACAATATTCGGCAAACGAGATGTAGCTTTAAAATAGATTAAACATCGATGACAGGGATTCATGCATTCTATAATCAGTTGCCGTAAATCAGGTGCAAAAACTGGTTACGACGACATTAAATTCCCTTGCTTAATAAATAATTATGGAGGCACGCCATGTCGGGCATGTGCAGAATTCTCACTTTGCCACAACAAATTGGCCCATATCCGATGTCTAATATTAAGCCAGCCGAGCACGCATGGGTCGAATGCACTGCGAATTCATTTTACGTTATAGGAGCTGTCGGTAAGGGCCGGGTGACGCTCTTGGCCGAAGAATTTCAACGCTTGTGTGCCGCGCTCTCGGCCATCGCCCGAGAGATGGTTGTCGTCACTCTTCGCGTCGGAGAATGCAGTTCGAGCGCGAATTACGGGGCCGCCATATTGCGGTTCCGCGATGGCGCCAATGCCCAGGTGGAAGCGGCGGGGCGAGGCGCGATCACTCTCGAAACAGGAGAACTACGTTTACTTTTGGCCGGGCTCTCAACAGACAACGAAATTCCGTGAGATGTGCACCTGTGATCTCGGGTCGATCCTGTCGCTAGGCGGCGGCCAGTCTGAGTCGCGGGGCGCGTTCCAGGTGCCCATGGCCACGACTAACCGAAACTTACCCCACCTGACGCGCCCGAACGAGAAATTGACGTATAGAAGGAGAAGGACGCACGGACATTTGGAGATCGTTTTCGTGGGTTAAGGGCCGGTACGTTCCTGGACGGACCGTGTCCCAACATCCGCGCTCCAGCCCGAGCATCAGCGAAAAACGACGAGTGAGCCATGCCAGTTCGCACTATTGGGATTATCGGGGCGGGGACGATGGGTAGCGGCATCGCGCAGATATCTGCGACAGCCGGGCTCAGTGTGATCCTCATCGATGTCAGCGCGGCCGCTACAGATAAGGGCCTTGAGACGCTCATCGGTAATCTTGAACGTCTCGTCGCCAAAGGGAGTATCTCCGCCGCGGAGAAGGATGCCGCAGTCGGCTGTATTACCCGATCGCAAGATTATGACCTGCTTCAAACGGCGGACATGGTCATCGAGGCGGTACCGGAAAATTTTGATCTGAAGGCGAGGGTCCTAAGAGAGATAGGCTCGTTCATTCGTCCGGAGACGATCATCGCTTCAAACACCTCGTCTATTTCTATTACGAAGCTGGCGTCGGTGATCACTCAGCCCGCTCGGTTCATCGGCATGCACTTTTTCAATCCGGTGCCCCGAATGGCGTTGGTGGAAATCGTGCGCGGTCTGCAAACCAGCGACGCTACCCATGACATTGCCGAAGCGCTCGCGGTGAAACTTGGCAAGACACCCATCACGGTTAAAAGCTCACCAGGTTTCATCGTCAATCGTCTCCTCGTGCCGATGCTGAACGAGGCATTTTTCCTCCTTGCCGACGATGACGCCAACCCCACCGAGATCGACGAAGCGATGAAGCTTGGCTGCAATTACCGCATCGGGCCGCTTGCGCTTGCCGATCTGGTCGGGCTCGACGTGCTGCTCTCGGTAGTGGAGACGCTGCATGCAGATTTCGGCGACCCAAAATATCGCCCGGCACCCCTTCTCAAGGAGATGGTGGCCGCGGGTTATTTGGGTCGTAAATCGGGCCGAGGCGTTTATCGCTACTGAAGCGTGGGCTGCGGGCGGGTCCCCCGGCCGAGCGGGGGATCGAGGCCAGCGCCGACCGGCGGACCGGACCGCACCGCGGCGACGTTACGTTCGGCACGTCCTCCCCAACTGGATCCTCTTCTTGACGATACCGACATTCGGTAGAAATGGGCTACCATGGCCGATTGAAGGAGATGAGATTGGCTGAACCCGCCGATACTGCGGCGGAGCGGGTGATCTCATTTGGCCCGTTCCACCTGTCGCCGAGTCGACGCCTCCTGCTGGAGGGCGACAAGCCGGTTCGTGTCGGTAGCCGCGCCCTCGAGATTCTAATCGCTTTGGTAGAGCGTCCCGGCGACGTGGTCGGTAAAGACGAATTGATCGCGCGTGCGTGGCCCAGAACTTTTGTCGAGGAAGGTAACCTCAAATTCCAGGTCAGTGCGTTGCGTCAAGCCATCGGCGATGGCCATGCCGGCAATCGTTACATCGCGACGCTCCCGGGGCGCGGCTACAGCTTTGTCGCCCGGGTTAGGCTCGGCGAAGACGCCTTGACTGTATCGTCCACACCGGCCGACCCAACGATCCATCGAAACAATTTGCCAGCGCAACTCACCCGATTGATCGGTCGCGCCGATATCGTCGAAAAGCTCATATCGCAATTGCCGCGACAGCGCCTTGTCACTATCGTCGGCCCCGGTGGTGTTGGTAAGACATCGGTTGCGCTCGCCGCGGCTGAGGGGCTGCTTACGGCTTACGAGCATGGCGTTTGGCTCGTGGATCTGGCCTTGCTAGACGATGCCCGTCTTGTGCCCAGCGCATTAGCAACGGCATTGGGCCTGGAGATTCGCTCTGACAATCCGCTCCCCAGCTTGATGGCGGGCCTCTCGGACAAGCGGATGCTGCTCGTCTTCGACAATTGCGCGCACGTCATCGAGGCGGCCGCTTCCCTGGCGATCAGCCTCCTGACGGTCGCCTCCAGCGTTCACATTCTTGCGACCAGCCGCGAACCGCTCCGTGTCGAAGGGGAGCGCGTCTATCGACTTTCACCGCTCGCAATCCCTTCGGGATCAAGCGGACTTACCGCCGCCGAGGCACTTGTCTTTCCGGCGGTTCAGCTCTTCGTCGAGCGGGCGGCGGCAAATTTGGACCAGTTCGAGTTGAGCGATGGCGATGCGCCATTTGTCATCGACATCTGCCGAAAACTGGATGGCCTTCCGCTGGCGATCGAGTTTGCTGCCGCTCGCGTCGAGGCTCTCGGATTGCGCAACCTCACGGTCCACTTAGACGCGGGCCTGCGGTTGCTAACGGCCGGCCGTCGCACGGCCGTACCCCGACATCGGACACTGACCGCCACGCTGGATTGGAGCTATCAACTGCTGACGGAGACCGAGCAATCGGCTTTGCGGCGATCGGCGATCTTCGCTGGCGGCTTTACGCTTCCGGCCGCGAGCGCGGTAATTGCCGATGCCCATCCGGCAGGCGGAGTCGCCGAGCAGGTGGCGGAACTCGGCGCAAAATCGCTCGTCGTGGCGGATGTAAGCGGAGCCGAGCCGCGTTTCCGGCTGCTAGACACAACGCGCGCTTACGCGCTGGAGCAGCTTCTTCAGGCCGGCGAGATCGACGCCGTTGGACGACGCCACGCGGAGTACTACCGAGACTTGCTCGAAGCCGCTGCTCAAGATCAAGTGGCCATGGACGATCCGTTCGCCGTCCACGCGGCCGAAATCGACAACGTTCGCGCGGCGCTGACCTGGGCCTTCGAATCGGGAGGTGATCCTACCATTGGCGTGGCGCTGACGGCCGCCGCGGTGCCCGTGTGGATGCGCTTGTCGCTTGTGGAGGAATGCCGCGGCCGGATAGAACAGGCCCTTGCCTATCTAGCGGACGGGGCGACCCGCGATTCGCGCAGCGAAATGCGGCTCCACGCTGCTCTTGGCATAGCGTTAGACGTTACCAGAGGTGCTGCCGCCCGCGAAATCGGCGCGTCTTTTAAACGCGCTCTCGATATTGCAGAGCAGCTGGACAACGCCGAGTACCAGTTGCGCTCGCTCTGGGGCTTATGGAACTATTACATGAACAGTGGCCAGCCTCAACTTAGTCTGACCTCGGCGGAAAGGTTCTGCAGACTTGCCGAGATCCGCTCCAATCCAAACGAGCGGCTGATCGGCGAGGGCATGATCGGCTTGTCGCACCACTTGATGGGTGATCAACCAAGCGCGCGGCGGCATCTCGAGCACGTCGTCCCTCGGTACCGCCCTCCCGACGATATGTCGGACATCATTCGTTTTCATTTCGACCAACGTGTCACGGCGCACATCTATCTGGCGCGCGTCCTATGGTTGCTGGGCTTTCCGGATATGGCGATGCACGCCGCCCACAATGGCGTCGAGGAGGCGCGCGCCACCAATGACCCCGGGACGCTGTGTTCCGCTCTGGCTCAGACGGCATGCCAGATTGCACTCTGGGTCGGCAATTCGGCTGTGGCTGAACAGTATATCGGAATGCTGCTAGACCAATCGACGACCCGTGGCCTCGCGGTCTGGCTCCTTTGGGCTCGTAGCTATCAGGGTGAGCTCTTTATCAAGCGCGGCGACGTTATCGCTGGACTGCAGCTGTTGCAGTCCGGCCTGGGCCAACCCAGCGCCTCAAGGTCCGCCCTGCGCTCACTTACCTTCTTGCCTGTGCTGGCTGAAGCCCTGGGTCAGGACGGTCAGACCGCCGATGGGCTCGCCGCCATAGGTGAGGCATTGGACGTGTCAGAGCGTACCGACCTGCGATGGCGAATGTCCGAATTGCTGCGCATCAAGGGCGAGGTGCTGCTGTTGCAAGGCGCACCCGGTGCGTCAGCGGCAGCCGAGGACTGCTTCCAACAGGCGCTCGACTGGGCGCACCGGCAGGGCGCCCTGTCCTGGGAACTCCGCGCCGCCACAAGTCTCGCCCGATTGCAGCGCGATCAAAACCGCGTCAGCGAGGCATGGCAGTTACTTTCGTCGGTGTATGCCCGTTTCACGGAAGGATTTGGGACAACCGATCTCACGTCGGCCAGCACGCTGCTGAACGAGCTTCGGCCAACCCTGGTCAATTCTTAGGTGTTTGGCAGGCATGGACGCCAGTGAGCGGATCAAAGACCGGATATTCGCGCAGCAACGAGCTGACGTAATGCGCGCGGAGCAGAGCCTCGGGGTGGGCGAGCCGATTGGCGCGCAGACGTCCCCTAATCTCCGCGACGGAACTGGCGCCGCGTGCCTCCAGCCACTCTGCTAAGCCTTCGACCAAGCGCCCGAGTTGCCTCGGTCCGTGGCGCAGCAATGAAGATGCGGTCAGGACGATATCCGCCCCGGCCAGCAGGTATTTGATTACTTCCTGGGGCCCCTCCACTCCTCGGCTCGCGGCGAGGCTCAGCGGCGTCGTTCCGGCCATCAGCGCGATCCACAACAGCGGCAAGCGGATCTCCTCCGCCGACGATAAAGGCAGGGTCGGACGGATCGTTAGCGTCTCAAGGTCGATGTCGGGCTCGCAGCTCCGGTTGAACAGGACGATGCCGCTCGCGCCGGCCTCCGCCAGAGCTGCTGCCAGATGAGTCGGAGCGGTGAAGTTTGAGCTGAGCTTGGCGGCGACCGGAATGCTCACCGTCGCGCAAACTTCTCGGACAGTTTCGATCAGCCTCTGCTCGACAGCGGCAGCGGCCTCTTGCGGGTCGACAGGGATGTGAAACAGGTTGAGCTCGAGCGCCGCCGCCCCGGCCTGCTGCAGATCGGCAGCAATACGCGTCCAACCCTCTAGCCCGGTTCCGTTGAGGCTGGCGATGAGGGGCACCGAAAGGCTTTCAGCCGCTCGCCGGATCATTTCGATACGAGCCGCAAGGGGGCCATGATAACCCGGAAATGCTGGCAGGTAGCTTTTGACCTCGGGATGGCTCTCCGCCCCGATTGTGCCAGCGGCTTCGAGCGCCGCTTCCTCGGCATAGATCTCCTCCTCATAGATCGAGGCTGCGACAATTGCTGCAGCGCCCGCATCTTCAAGGCGTCGGATGCCGTCGAGGGTCGCCGAAAGGGGTGAGGCGCTCGCAACGACAGGATGGGCCAAGGATAGGCCGAGATACTTTGTCTGCAGGTTCATCTCGCAGCCTCTGCCTTCGTCGGTTCGTGGATAACGTTTTCGTCCTGCCAGAAGGGGTGGAAACGCTCTCCCCCCCGCGACGCCATGTCCTCGTAGACGCGATAGCGCTCGTCGACGGCGGCTTGCGCTTCGCGCAACAACATGCGCGCGTCTTCCGGCTGGCTCTGGGCAAGTGTCCGATAGCGCAGCTCGCGATAGATGAAGTCTTCGACACGTAACCTCGGACGCGTGCTGTCGAGGCGGAATGGGTTCACATCAGAACGTCGCAGCGCAGGATCAAACCGGAAGAGCGGCCAATAACCGCTGGCGACGGCGCGTTGCTGTTGCTTCATGCCATCGCGCAAGTCAAAGCCG
>Ga0335083_10002195_pt1 | contig 26005 bp, 22 predicted proteins | sample Lox_Sample_42_FD_206716 | JGI IMG/M metagenome (GOLD analysis project Ga0335083, IMG submission 206716) | Soil microbial communities from Loxahatchee National Wildlife Refuge, Florida, United States - Lox_Sample_4.2 | ecosystem: Environmental > Terrestrial > Soil > Wetlands | place: USA...
CGACCCGGTGCGCACGCTGCGAGCCGACATCGACCAGGACAAGGCGCGTGCCCTCGGGCTCGCGCCGGCCGATATCGCGTTCGTCACGCAGATCTTCATGAACGGCGCGACCCTGTCGCAGTGGCGCGACCACGAAGATCTGGTCGACATCGTCGCCCGCGCCGTGCCTTCGGAACGTCTCAACCTCGACACGCTGAAGGACATCAATCTCTACACGCGTGACGGAACCGTCGTGCCGTTGTCGCAGGTCGCGCGCGTGCGCGACGTGCTGGAAGAGCCGGTGCTGTGGCGGCGCAACCGGGACATGGCCATCACCGTGCGCGCCGACGTCAAGGACGGCGAGCAGGGCGTGTCGGCCACGCAGTCGATCGTGCCGCAGTTGAAGGACATCCAGGCGAAACTACCCTTCGGTTACCGCATCGACGTCGGCGGCGCCGTGGAGGAGAGCGACAAGGCGAACAAGGCGCTGGCCGCGGTGTTCCCGGTGATGCTGGTCACGATCCTGACGATCCTGATGCTGCAGCTGCAGAGCTTCTCCAAGATGTTCATGGTGCTCCTCACCGCACCGCTCGGACTGATCGGGGTGGTCGCCGCGCTACTTATCTTCCAGGCGCCGCTCGGCTTCGTGGCGATCCTCGGGGTCACCGCGTTGTCCGGCATGATCATGCGGAACTCCGTGATCCTCGTTGACCAAATACGCGAAGAGATGGAGCTTGGTCTCGATCCCTGGAATGCCGTTCTCGAAGCCGCCATCCACCGGACGCGACCGGTGATGCTGACGGCCGCCGCCACGGTGCTGGCGATGATCCCGCTCGCGCGCAGCGTGTTCTGGGGCCCGATGGCGATCGCGATCATGGGTGGTCTTACGGTCGCTACCGTATTGACGATCTTCTTCGTCCCGGCCCTCTACGCGGCGTGGTTCAAGGTGCAACGCGCCGACGCAGGCAGCGCTGCGGATCAAGCCCTGCCGCCGGCGGCGCCGACGCCTGCCCCGGCCCAATGAAGCCCCGCTGAGATGAGGCGAAATCAATCGAACGTGGATGGCTTGTCTCGGTGTATTGAGATCGGCGTCCGTCGCAAAGGAGATAGGTCATGGCCAGAACGATGAAGGCAGCCGTCGTCCGCGAGCTCGGCAAGCCGCTCGCGATCGAAGAGATAGCTGTTCCGCAGCCGAACGAGAACCAGATCCTCGTGCGCATCGCCGCGACCGGGATCTGTCACACCGACCTCCACGCCGTGAAGGGCGATTGGCCGGTCAAGCCGAAGCCGCCCTTCATCCCTGGCCACGAAGGCGTGGGCATCGCAGTCGCGATCGGACGTGCGGTCCGCAGCGTGAAGGAAGGCGATCGCGTGGGGATTCCGTGGCTGCATACGGCCTGCGGATTCTGCTCGTACTGCCGCACCGGCTGGGAGACGTTGTGCGCTTCGCAATTGAACAGCGGTTATTCGATCAACGGCAGCTTCGCCGAATATGCATTGGCTGATCCAACGTACGTCGGTCGCCTGCCGGACAGTCTTGACTGGGGCCCGGCGGCGCCGATCCTGTGCGCCGGCGTCACCGTCTACAAGGGACTCAAGGAGACGGAGGTAAGACCGGGTGAATGGGTGGTGATCTCGGGGATCGGAGGACTCGGCCACATGGCGGTTCAATACGCCAAGGCGATGGGCATGCACGTCGCCGCCGTCGATGTGCACCCCGAGAAGCTCGAGCTCGCCAAGTCGCTCGGTGCCGAGATCGTTCTCAACGCGCAGACTGCGGACGTCGCGGGCGAGATGCAAAAACTGGTTGGTGGCGCGCACGGCGCGCTCGTGACCGCGGTCTCACCCAAGGCCTTCGAACAGGCCTTCGACATGCTGCGATCTCGAGGCACGATGTCGTTGGTCGGTTTGCCGCCGGGCCGAATGTCGCTCCCGATCTTCAACCTGGTGCTGAAGCGCATCACCGTGCGGGGATCGATCGTCGGCACACGTCAGGATCTGGAAGAAGCCTTGGACTTCGCGGGCAGTGGGCTCGTCTCAGCCCACTTCTCCTGGGACAAGCTCGACAACATCAACGACATATTCGCCCGCATGGAGGAAGGCAAGATCGACGGGCGCATCGTCGTCAACCTGCAATGACCCGCCCTGTCACTGGATAGTGGAGCACCATGAAAGGCGGGTTGAAGACGGCCAAGGCACGAGCGGCGCGATCGTTCGCGGGCTCGCTGCGAACGGGGTTGGTCGCTGCCGCGCTCGCAATCGCGCTGGCCGGCTGCGCGACGCATCCGATGATGCCGACCCCGGTGCTCTACACCGGGACGGATCCGAGACCGCTCTTCGCCGGCTTGCCGATCGAAGAACGACGGCCCCCGCTCGATCTGCTCTACATCACCGATCGCGCGGTGGCAGGAGATGGCGGTGCTTTGCGCTATACCGCCGAACGGTCACGTTCAATGGCGTTCGGATCCGCGCAGATCGAGTTCAAAGAAAACGTCGGCTGGGATGCGCTGGTGCGGGAAAGCACCACGGCGGAGCGCACGACTCCGGTCGAGCTCGAGCTCGGGCCGACGACGGAGCTCGGTCGCTTCCCGCCCATCCCCTATGAAGTTACCGTCGGTCCCGATGGCGTAAGACGTCTACCCGCCACGGTCGAGGCCTATGAAAAGGCGAAACAGGGGTTGCAGGCCGAGATTGCCAGGCGGCTCGCCTTGGCGCCACGCAAGGAGGTCGTGCTGTTCGTGCACGGCTACCGCACCACCTTCGAGAGTGCGGCGCTCACGATGGGTGAGCTGTGCCATTTCCTGGGACGGGATTTCGTGTGCGGCATCTTCTCGTGGCCCGCGGGAGGACAGCGCGGCGCCGATTTCGGCTACGACGTCGACCGCGAGTCGTCCGAATACGCCGTCGAGGACCTGGTGAAGACCATCCGCATCATCGCCGGAACTCCCGGCCTGCAGCGGATTCATTTACTTGCCCACAGCCGTGGCAGCGACACGCTCGCCACCGCGCTGGCGGATCTCAGCGCAGAAGCTTATATGCTCCGGAGTTCGCCGACAGACGAGTTCCATATTGGGAACGTAGTCCTGATAGCTCCCGACATCGACGGCGACGTCGCGCTGCAGAAGATCTTCAAAGTCTTCTCGGACCCCGACTTGCCGTTCGGCAGGCGTCCAGATCCGGGCGCCGTAATTCCCCCCTCACCCGGGTTCAACGTGACGCTCTACGTTTCGCCCGACGACAAGGCGCTTGCAGCGGCCAGCAACCTCTTCGGAAGCATTGCTCGGCTCGGACGCATCGACACGAGGATGCTCACGCCGGATCAGATCAAAGCGATCGAATTGCTGCGCGTGGTGGACATCATCGAGGTCGAGGGCACCACCGATTTCTTCGGCCACAGCTACTTCACCTCCAATCCGCGGGCGAGCGCCGACATCATCGCCCTGTTGCGATATGGCCTTCGGCCCGGCGAGCCCGGGCGGCCGATCGAGCACATCGCCGGCGCATTCTGGCGGGTACCGGAACAGTGATGAGCGCATCCTTCGTGGCTAAGCGTCTGCGAGAGCCTCGATCGAGGGCGTGGGCGAACGCGCTGGCCCTCTTGGGCGGATGCACGCTGCTCTGTCTGTGCGCATATTCGAGCCCCGTGCAGACTGCGGACTGGACCGTAAGTGGCATCGTCGGCGCCGGCAACCATGTCGCCGTTGTGGGCCTCGAGGCGCTAGTGCCAAGCGGCTTCGGTGATACGTTGAGCGAGCAATGGTCCTGGGCTCTAGCTTGGGCGGCGGACATGTCGTATTGGTGGGCGCGCAACCACGAGAACTCCGCTTCCTCGCTATCGGAAGTGGGACTGACCCCGGTGGTCGCGTTACGCCGTGCACCGGCAGCCGGTGCCTCCTATTACGTGGAGGCCGGAATCGGTGTTCATCTGCTGTCCCATACGCGCATCGATGAGCGGCAACTGAGCACCGCGTTTCAGTTCGGGGAGCTGGTGGGTACCGGCGTGAACTTCGGCGACCGCGGGCAATACGGCGTCGGGATCCGCATACAGCACATCTCCAACGGCCGCATCAAGGAGCCGAACTGCGGCGTCACTTTTGGCGAGATGCGGTTTTCATACCGCTGGGATTAGGGGGTCGACCATGAACAGAAGTGGCTCTTTGCTCGACGAGTTGCGCAGCCAATACGAAGCCGTGCACGAACCGGCCGATGAGCGCGGCGACGTCGAGAGCTTTCAGGCCATCGATGTACGGCTGCGCAAGGCGTTTCGCTGGCTGGAACAGGCGATCACGTATCTCAACGGCCTGAAGCCGCCCATCGATCACCGGTTCGATCTTGGCTATGGCTATGTCTTCGACTCGCCTCGGTTCGCACGCGGCTCGGTAGGGCAGCACGAGCGCCGCATCGTCGGCTTTCCGGTGCTCGAAGAGCTCAACGTGTACTACGAAATCTCCGCGTCCAAGCCGCTGTCGATCGAGGTCCCGCCTGGATGGGTGTCCTTCGCCGAGAAGACCCTCGATGCCTTCGGGCTGGAGTACACCACCCGCCGTGAGACGGAACCTGACGGGACGTTGCGCAAGTGTATCTACTCGGTCCCGCCCGTGATTCCGGCGCGTGTTTCGTTTCGTGTCGATTATCAGACCGCTCTCGTGACCGTGCGCTTGGTCAACGTCGACCGTCTCGAGCGCGTGGCGCTGGAGTTCCCCAGCACGGCGATCGAGGAGCCTGTTCTCGAGGATCTCGTGCGGCTGATCCTCGGGCGGGATTCGGCGTTCCTCAAGCGCGCGCGACTTGCCGGCCTGCCCGGTCCGGCTTCGCGCTAGCCGGCTGCAGGTCGAATTCCGACGGAATGACGAGGTTTCCCTGACGACTCGGTGCCCCGGAGGCGTTAAGCTGGCCTGGACAACTAGGCGAAGACGAATGAAGCGATCGTTGTTTCCATTGATCCGGGTTGCGCTCGCTGTCGCAGCGACCAGCGGGCCGCTCTTGTATGCGGCTCCGCCAGCCGGCTTGGCGAACTCGTCTCCGACATCTCCGCAGGCGCCCGTCGTCATCGTGAGCTATCGCGACGCCGTTGCCCGCGCGGCCCCTTCCGTGGTGACCGTGCACTCGGCCCATACTGCAACCGGACTGCTCGCGATCAGCCCCAAGGCGCCGGGGAAGAGCCTTGCCTCGGGCGTCATCATCGATCGCGACGGCTATATCGTGACCAACTATCACGTCGTCGAGGACGCCTCCGAGCTCGCGATCGCGCTGGCGGACGGCACGTCGTATTCGACCCGCATCGTCGGCGCCGACCGCGACCTGGACATTGCGCTGCTCAAGGTGGAAGCGGAAGGACTGCCGCCCATCGCGGTGGCTGATATCGACGATGTAGCCGTTGGCGACGTCGTGCTGGCGGTCGGCAATCCTCTCGGTGTCGGCCAGACGGTGACGCAGGGCATCGTCGGCGCGATCGTGCGCAGGGGCGTGAGACCGGTCGACAACTACATTCAGACCGACGCGGCCATCAACCCCGGCAACTCCGGCGGTGCGCTGATCGACACGGCGGGACGCCTGGTGGGAATCAACGTCCTGATCCTGTCGCACAGCGGCGGTTCGGAGGGCATCGGCTTCGCCATACCGGTCGACCTCGTGCAAACGGTCGCCGCGAGCATCAAGGCGAAGGGGCGGGTCGCCCGATCGTGGCTCGGCCTGTCGGCGCGACTGCCTCAAGGACGCGAGGGTGCGGTCGTAGTGGCAGTGGACCGCGACGGGCCTGCTGATCGGGCCGGGGTCGTGGTCGGCGACTCGATCGTGCAGGTCGGTGAAAAGCACATACGGCATCCGCAAGACGTGATGAACATCACCATCGGCACGGAGCCGGGAACGCACGTCCCGATCGCGATCGTGCGGAACGGCAAGCAGGCAAGCCTGGACGTTCAGCTCGGACCGGTTCCCGCGCAGCAGGCGGGCCCGTGAGCTTCTCTGGATCGAGGCACGCCTCGTAGCGCGGGTTTCCTGTCGGATAGAGAGAGGACTTTGGAGATGACATCGCAAAGGATTGGCGTCGTCGGCGCCGGCACCATGGGCAGCGGGATCGCGCAGACCTGCGCTGTGGCGGGTGTCGCGGTCACGATGATCGACGTGGACGACGCCGCGCTCAGCCGCGGGCGCAACGCCGTTGCCTCGAGCCTCGACAGGCTCGTCAGGAAGTCGGCAATCGCCGCAGCGGACAGGGACGCCGCGCTCGCCCGCATCGACGCGACGACCGACTACGGCGCCCTCAGAACGTGCGATTTCATCATCGAGGCGGCGACCGAAAACGAAACGCTCAAAGTGAAAATCCTCAAGCAAGTCGACGATCTGGCGAAGCCGGAGGCGATTCTCGCGACCAACACCTCGTCGATCTCTATCACAAAGCTCGCCGCGGCGACAAAGCGCCCGGAGCGATTCATCGGCGTGCACTTCTTCAATCCGGTGCCCGTGATGGCCCTGGTGGAAGTGATCCGCGGGCTGCAGACCGACGAAGCGACGGTTCTGGCCGCCAGCGAGCTGGTCAAGCGTCTGCACAAGACGCCGATCGTGGTGAGGAATTCCCCGGGCTTCATCGTCAATCGGCTGCTGTGCCCCATGCTGAACGAGGCCGTGTTCGCGTACTCGGAAGGTCTCGCGAGCGCGCAGGAGATCGACGATGCGATGAAACTGGGTTGCAATCATCCCCTTGGCCCGCTGGCACTCGCCGATCTGATCGGCCTCGACGTGGTCCTCGCGGTGATGGAGGTCTTCTACCGCGATTTCAACGATCCCAAGTACCGCCCTGCCCCGCTCCTGAAGGAGATGGTCGCGGCCGGCTATCTCGGACGGAAGACAGGACGCGGGTTCCACGCGTATGGCTGATATCGATACTGATACGCTGGACCGCGAGACGGGATTCGGATGGGGCTGGTTCGTGGTCCTGGGCGCGATGCTCATCGTCCTTGGCGCGCTCGCCTTTCTCAATCTGCCGCCTGCGGGCACCGGCTCGGTGTTTGCCGTCGGCGTGTTCATGCTGATCGGAGCGTTCGTACAGCTCGGGACCACGCTTCTGGTCCCCCGCTGGAGAGGGATCGGCCTCCTGGTTCTGAGCGCGGTGTTCTACGGCGCGTCTGGCATTTTCGCGATCGCCAACCCAACCCTTGCTTCGATGCTGGTGGCGTTGCTGCTGGCTCTCACACTGCTCTTCTCGGGAATAGCGCGCGTCGTGTTGACTGCGGTCATGCCGTCATTGCCCGGGCGGGCTTGGGTAGCGGCATCGGGTTTTGTCAGCGTCGTCGCTGGACTCGCGTGCATCCACCTCTCGCTCGTCAGCACGATCTGGCTCCTCGGCATCGCGCTCGCCGTCGACCTGACTTTTCAGGGGGCAATGGCAGTGGCATTTGGACTCACTCTCAAGGCGAACGCGGTTTCCTCATCGATGACGGAACCATGAAAGCAAGCTTCCAATCGTCGCCTTGTAACGTGCCCGATACGGCAGGCAGCGCCAGTGCAGAAGCCTATGCGGGTGGCTTCCGCGCCCGCGCGGTGCTGCGCGATGGGACTGCGGTTTGCGTACGCGCGATCCGAGGCGAGGACAAGGAGCGCATGCGAGTTGCGTTCGACAGGCTATCTCCTCAAACGGTCTACAAGCGCTTCTTCCACCACCTGATGGATCTCACGCCGGGCGCTCTCCGCGAGGCGACCGAGCTCGATTTCCACGATCACGTTGGCCTGGCCTTGACGGTTGGGGAAGGAACTGGCGAGAAGCTCATCGCGCTCGGTGAGTTCGTCCGCGTCACTCGCGGGGCAGGCTGTGCTGAGGTGGCTTTCATCGTTGCCGACGAGTATCAGCATCGAGGCGCGGCGACGCTGCTTTTGCAGCATCTCGTTCAGGTCGCCCGGGGCCTGGGTCTTCGAGAGTTGCTCGCGGACGTTCTGGAGGACAACCGAGAGATGCTCGAGGTACTTGAGCATTCGAAACTGCCGCTGCGTCAGACGGCTGAGCACGGCATTCGCCGTGTCGTATTGAGCCTCGAGGCAGCGACGTGACAATCAGGAAATAGCCATGGCCGAAAAGACACTACCGCCGGAACGAACCCACGAAAAGTATCAGGGCCTGCTGGACTCCTGCCGGTTGCTGCCTCCAACACCCACCGCCGTGGCGCATCCCTGCGACCAAAGCTCGCTCGAAGGAGCGGTCGACGCGGCCCGCATGGGCCTCATCGCGCCCATTCTGGTCGGGCCGCGCGCGCGCATCGAAGCGGTAGCGAGCGAGTTTGCAATCGACATCTCGAATCTGCCGATCGTGGACGCCCCGTTCAGTCAGGCTTCTGCGGAGAAGGCGGTGGAGCTCGTGCACCAGGGCAAGGCCGAGGCGCTGATGAAGGGGAGCCTCCACACCGACGAGCTGATGGGTGCGGTGGTCAAGCGCGACACGGGCTTGCGCACCGCGCGACGCGTCAGTCACTGCTTTGTGATGGACGTGCCGACCTACCCGGAACCCTTGATCGTCACCGATGCGGCAGTGAATATCGCGCCGACCCTGGAGGAGAAAGTCGACATCGTCCAGAACGCGATCGATCTCGCGCATGCGCTCGGCGCCGGGGAGGTGCGCGTCGCGATACTCTCGGCGATGGAAACGGTCAATCCCAAGGTGCCCTCGACGATCGAGGCGGCCGCGCTGTGCAAGATGGCCGACCGCGGGCAGATCACCGGGGCGATCCTCGACGGACCGCTCGCGCTCGACAACGCGATCAGCCTGGAGTCGGTCAAGATCAAGAAGATCGATTCGCCCGTAGCGGGTCGGGCCAACGTGCTGGTGGTGCCCGATCTCGAGGCCGGCAACATGCTCGCGAAGAGCCTGTCCTTTCTCGCCAACGCCGACGCAGCCGGCATCGTGCTCGGCGCGCGCGTTCCGATCATTCTCACCAGCCGCGCCGACTCGGTCATGACCCGGCTCGCATCCTGCGCGGTCGCCGCCCTGATGGCCAAGGCGCGCCGGGAGGCAAGCACCAAAGCGGTAGCCTGAACATGACGGACGCAATCGCCGTCGTCAACGCGGGTTCCTCCAGCATCAAGTTCTCGCTGTTCGCCGCAGCCGACAGCGAGCTCGAACTCAAGGCCCGGGGGCAGATCGAAGGCATCTTTACGGCACCGCGCTTTGTCGCCAAGAACAGCGCCGGTGCGCTTCTCGCCGAAAGATCCTGGGGCGAAGGTGCCAAGCTCGGGCATGAGGGCGCGCTCGACCATCTCGTGGAATTCGTGCGCGGGGAATTTGGTCAGCTACGGCTCGCTGCCGTGGGCCATCGCGTCGTGCACGGGGGTACCGATTTTTCGCAGCCGGTGCGCGTCGATGCGGGGATTCTGTCGGCGCTCGAAAAGTACGTGCCCCTGGCGCCGTTGCACCAGCCGCACAACCTGTCGCCGATCAGGCTCCTGCTCAAGCGCCTGCCGGAGCTGGTCCAGGTGGCGTGCTTCGATACGGCTTTCCATCGTGCGCAGCCGCCGGTCGCACAGTTGTTCGCCTTGCCCAAGTGGCTTACCGAGCGCGGCGTTCGTCGCTACGGCTTCCACGGGCTGTCCTACGAGTACATCGCCCAAACGCTTCCGCAGTACGACACCAAGGCCGCGCGCGGCAAAGCCATTGTGCTGCACCTCGGCAACGGGGCGAGCATGTGCGCGATCGACGGCGGGCGGAGCGTCGCGAGCAGCATGGGCTTTACCGCTGTCGACGGGCTGCCCATGGGGACGCGCTGCGGCAACCTCGACCCCGGCGTCATGCTGTATCTGATGGACGAGCTCAGGATGGACGCGCGCGCCATCGAGAAGCTCATCTACCAGCAGTCGGGTCTGCTGGGCGTATCGGGGATCTCGAGCGACATGCGCATGCTCGAAGCGAGCCGCGCGCCTGACGCAAAGCTCGCAATCGACCTCTTTGCATATCGCGTCGGCCGCGAGCTCGGGTCGCTCGCCGCGGCGCTAGGCGGAATCGACGCCATCGTGTTCACGGCAGGCATCGGCGAGAACAGCCGCTCGTTGCGCGAGCGCGTGTGCAGGGACGCTAGCTGGCTCGGCATCGAGCTCGATACGGCGGCGAACCAGGCAAACGGACCGAAAATCAGCACATCGGGCAGCCGCGTCGCCGCCTGGGTCATTCCCACCAACGAAGAGCTGATGATCGCACGCCACACGCAGGCGCTGCTTTCGCGCACTCTGCTCTGAGAGGAAGCGATGTCCGGCGAACTCCCGGCTGCCCCACTCAGAGGCTCGAAGGCGCTCGTGGTCGGAGTCGCCAACCAGCACTCCATCGCCTACGGTTGCGCGAAGGCGTTCCGCGAGCTCGGCGCCGACCTCGCGCTCACCTACGTCAACGAGAAGACGAAGACTTACGTCGAGCCGCTCGCCAGAGAGCTCGGGGCGCCGATCTTCATGCCGCTCGACGTCGCCACACCGGGCATGCTGGAAAGCGTCTTCGGGCGGATTACCGAGGAATGGGGCAGGCTGGACATCGTCGTGCACTCGATCGCCTTTGCCCCGAAGGCCGACCTGCAGGGAGGTCTGCTCGACTGCTCCGCGGAAGGCTTCAAGATCGCGATGGATGTGTCCTGCCATTCGTTCGTACGCATGGCTCGACTGGCGGTGCCGCTCATGCAGGATGGCGGAACGATGTTCGCGATGAGCTATTACGGTGCCAACAAGGTTGTGCCGAACTACAACGTGATGGGACCGGTGAAGGCGGCGCTCGAGGCCTCGTGCCGCTACCTCGCCTACGAGCTGGGCGGTAGGGGCATCCGCGTGCACGCGATCTCGCCCGGGCCGCTCAAGACCCGCGCTGCTTCGAGCCTCAAGGGCTTCGATCTTCTGCTCAACGAAGCGGCGCAGCGGGCCCCCATCGGAGAGCTGGCCGACATCATGGACGTGGGTTTCGCCTGTGCTTACCTCGCAACGCCGTACGCGCGGCGGATATCCGGCGAGACGATGTATGTCGATGGCGGCGTGAACATCATGGCGTAAGCGTTTCCTCTTCGGACACTGGTAGAACGCCAATCGCCAACCGAACCGGATATCAAGCCGCACCAACCCACAAGGGTTCCGACGGTGCATCTCGGTGAAGCAGTCGTGCCCGCAATTTCAGCCTCAACCCGTGCGCGTAGCGCACTTCCTCCAGCGTCGCGAATAACGGCCGCTGGAGCCCTGCACCCGTCTCGCACCGTGACGCGTTGAGCTGTCGAAGAGGCGACTCGACAGCAGACTTGCCCGCGTGCGCATTACCGTCGTGGCGTCGCGCACGCGGCCACGCTTCCGATGAGCTATTGAACGAAGGCTGGCCGGCAAAGTCGATCCCGGGGATCGGCGCCAGGCCGGGCAGTGGCGTACTGCTCGAGATCGCGGTCGTGAGCGCAATGAAGCGATACCCGCGCCGCGACACCGTTTCGATGAACCGCGGCTCACGAGGATGGTCGTCAAGCACGGTCCGCAGGTCGCTGATGGCGGTCTTCAGGACCGACTCGCTTACGAACTGGTGGCCCCACACCTCATCAAGCAGCGTGTTCTTGCTCAGCAGCGAGCCGGGGCGTCGCACGAGCGCACAGAGCAGGCTGAACGGCTTTGGCGCGAGGCTGAGCGCCGTTCCATCGCGGATCAAGCGTGCATTCGCCTCGTCGAGCTCGAATGCGTCGAAGCGAACGCGTACCGGATTCGGGAAGGGTCGCTGTGCGTTCTTTCCGGACGTAGCTGCTCTATGCACGCTCATCGGAACGACATTGCCGGTATTCATCGAGGGCCTCGCGATCAGGGTTTGCTGTGATCGCACTATGGTGCCAACGTCAAGTTGTGCACGAGCCCACTTCAGTGCCAATTTGCGGCTCGATCGGTGCTTTGTGGGACTAACGAAGTGCCAGTCGCGCCCCCTCGAAAGCGCCTCGCGAGACCCTCAGACGGGGGGTGGCGCGGGTCCCTTCCTGCGGGCTCTGCCTGGGCCGGCGGGGATTTCGACGCGTCTCCAGCCGAACAGGCGCGCATCGACGGACCAGGCGCCCGGACCGAGCAGGGCGAGCGCCGCAGCGATTGTCGCAAGAAGGGCGTAGAACCCCGCGTCCGCGGGGGCGATGAAAGCGTGCAACGCCGCGTCGATCGTTGCCAATGCGCAGAGGATCGGCGTCCACAGGCCCACGATCAGGAGCGCGCCCACGGTGCTGCATACGACGTGGAACGCGATCCAGCCGGAGGTCGGGCCCTCGACCAGCGCAGCGACGCCATGAAACAGCAGCGCGCCGCCTGCGACCAGGCGCATGAGCAGAAGCCCGGCGCCCGGGGCGCCATCGGCGAACGTCGAAAAGAGTCTTCGCACGCACCGAGTCTAGGGACGACCCGGCGACGCCGAAACCCTAGAAAGAGCGCGGCGCTTCCCCCCTTTCGGGTTTGGCCGGCGCCGATGGAGGGCTGGCTGGAAAGCCTGGTTAGAACTGGATGATCCCGCGCTTGAGTCCGATCATCGCGGCATGCGTGCGATCCTTCGCGTCGAGCTTCGACAGGATGTTTCGTACCTGGCCCTTCACCGTCTCTTCGCTGATCGCGAGCGCCCTGGCGATCTCTTTGTTCGCGTTGCCCTGCGCGATCAGCCGCAGGACGCGTATCTCCGCCGGCGTGAGCGCGTCGTCCGTCGCATGCTCCGCCAGTTCGAAAGACACTTCCGAGGAGAGCGCCTTGCGCCCGGCGTGCACGGCGCGGATCGTGTCGAGCAGCTCCTTGTGCAATGCGTTCTTCAGAAGGTAGCCGCGAGCGCCAGCCTGCATCGCGCGCAGCGCCTGTGCGTCGCCGGCATAGGTAGTGAGCACGATGATGCGCGCGTCAGGAAACTCGTTTCGGATCGCGCCGATCGCGTCGAGTCCGCCCATCTCGGGCATCTGCAGATCCATGAGCGTGACGTCCGGACGGTGCGCGCGGAACTGCGCGATCGCTTCACGTCCGTTCGCCGCTTCTGCCACGAGAGCCATGTCCGGCTCCGCGGCGAGCAGCCCGGCAATGCCCTGTCGCACGATGGGGTGATCGTCGACACAGAGAATCCGGATGCGTTGGGGATCGCCACTCATGAGTTGCCGGTGTCGCTCCGCCCGAAGGCCTTCCCGGCAAGCCAAGACCGGTCCGGTGAAGGGCTGCTGTATGCGCGCGGCCCGGCAATACTTAATTCCACCTCGGTTCCCGCATCGAGCCCGCTCCAGACCGTGAGCTTCCCGCCTGCCAGCTTCGCGCGCTCCCGCATTCCGCGCAACCCGAAATGCCCTTCCGGTCCCTCCGCGCGCAACACCTCCGGATCGATCCCCTTGCCGTCGTCGCGAACCCGCACCCGAAGCTGCCGCTCGTCGTAGCGAAGCTCGACTTCGATCTGCTTGGCAGCGGCATGGCGGAACGCGTTGCGCAGTGCCTCGCCGACGATGCGGAAGACCTCGTCGCGCACGATCGGATGCAGAGCCCGCGGCGTACCTTGCACCTCGATCCGCAAGCCGGCCTCGGCGGAGTTCTCCTTCACCAGTTCTTCGCCGAGCGCACGAATCGAATCGGACAGATCGTTCATCTCGATCGCCGAGGTCCGCAGTCCCTCTACCGCGTCGCGGCCCTCCGTAATCGCCTCGGCCGCTTGGTCGATGGCGCTCGCGAGGACCTGCTTCGATTCGGCCGGACGATGCGGCAGAAGGTTGAACGCGGTCTGGAACCGCAACAGCAGCCCGTGAAAGCTCTGCAGCAACGTATCGTGCAGGTCGCGCGCGATGCGCGTGCGCTCGGCGACACGTGCGTCCAGCGTCATCTCGAACTGACGACGCAACCGGCGGATGCGCTGTTGGTAGCCCGCCCACGCCAGAAGCAAGAGCAGCATGGCGCAGAGAGCGCGGAACCAATTCGTTTGGTAGTACGCCGGAGCGATGGTGAATTCCAGCGTGGTGGGGGTTTGGTTCCAGACGCCGTCGCTATTCGCGGCGATCGCTCGAAACGTGTAGTTGCCGGGAGGCAAGTCGGTGTAGAACGCCTGCCGGCGCGCGCCCGCTTCATGCCAGTCGCTGTCATAGGAGTCGAGCCGGTAGCGGAACCTTGCTTTCTGTGGAGCCGCAAAGGTCGGGGAGGTGTAATCGATCTGCAGGTCGCGCGGTCGAGGTGCGAGTGCAAGATTCTCGGTCGCTGCGAGTTCCCTTCGATCGACGGTTACGGATTCGATGTACACGGCGGCCGCCGGCGCTTTCCGAGACAACGCCGACGGGTCCACCATCTGCACGACTTGTCCGTTCGCAAACCAGACCCGTCCATCGGCGGAGTAGGCTGCCGAGTTGAAATACGCCGCATTCGGCTGGGCTCCGTCCAACCGGTCATAGAGTCGTGTCTGCACGACCGCTCCCGGATCGGACCACCATCGCTGCAGCTCGGAGTCCGCCAGCTCCACGACGCCGCAATCCGTATAGAGCCACCAGCGTTTCTCCTTGTCCTCGACAAAAGAATAGAGCGCACTGCATGGCAGCCCATTTTCAGTCGTCATGCGCTGCACTTTGCCCATACGCAACCCGACGAGCCCCTCTTCGGAGGCCGCAAGCACGGAGTCATCTGCGGTGGCGACAATCCGGCGGATGAAAGGAGCGCCCTTCAGGTTCAGCGCGAACTTCTCCACGGCCCCACTGCGGAGTCGCGCAAGATCCCCCGTGGTGGTTGCTATCCAGATCCCTCCTTGCGGATCCGATGCGAGGGCGCGGGCCGCCGGAACCTGCGACGTCAGGAATTCCTCGCGTACCTCGAAATCGCGTACGCGCGCGAGCTTGCGCGGATTCCCCGCACACGCGGCCCAGATGTTGCCATCGATGTCCTCGATGAGTGCCACCACGAGTCCAAGCGGTTTGCGGTCGGGTCCGGCAATGCGTTGGAAGCGCCCGCCTTTCAGCACAAAAAGCGAGTCATCCACTCCCACCCACAGGTTGCCGGCCCGGTCTTCGAGCAAGGAAGCGACTTGATGACCCGGAAGACCGGCGCCCGCGCGAAGAGATGAGATGCTGCCTTCGAAGATTCGGTCGAGCGACCCATCGTTGGCAACCCAGATCGAGCCATCCCCGCTCGCCAGAACCCCTGCCGCCGCGTCTTTGCCCAAGCCTTCCAACGCGGAGAAGGTCGTGACGAGTGGATCCCGGAAGCTGTCGATTCCATTCGATGTCCCGGCCCATAGGATGCCTTCCCTGTCTTCGAAGAGAAGGTTCACCGCATCGCTGGAAAGGCCGTCGGTACGTCCGTAGTGATCCACGACGTCGCCATGAATGCGATACAGGCCCTTGCCTCGGCTGGCGACCCAAAGGTTGCCGTCGCGATCGATGGTCATGGCGAAGACCTCGATCTTGCTTCCATCGAACGTAGGCGTGACGAATGACTTGACGACTCCTTCCTTCAGTTGTCCGAGCCCCAAGCCCGGCCCTTCCGCGAGCATGCCCACCCACACCGTTCCATCCGGGCCAAGGGCCATGCTGACGACGCCGTGCTGTCCGACGTTGGATTTGAGAGCTTCGATCGGGTACGTCTCGGACGCACCATCACGCCAGTGCACGAGCGCCGTCTGGCCGCCGAGCCAGAACCCGCCGTTGCCGTCGGCCAGTATCGAATCGATTGGGCTGATCGGTACGCCCTCTGCTTTCCCGAAGCACTTGACCGCTCCCTCGGCGACGTGACAGAGAGCCGAGTCCGAGATGTTCGCCGCCGCCCGCACGACCCACAACGACCCGTCGGGATCCTCGCTCACGTTCTGGAACGACGAAAAGCCATCCAATTGGAAGTCAGACGCGACCGCGCCGTTCCTGACGTAGGCGATCTCGCGGCTGCCCACTGTCCATAGTCCGCCCGTGCGACCGCCGAAGACCTTGAACACCTTGTTGGCCGAGCCGCCCTTGTACGCAAAGTGCCGGGGAAGGAACCGGACCCCGTCGAATCTGTAGATCGCCGGGGAATAGGACGAAAACCAGAGGAAGCCGTCGGAGGTCTGGGCCACAGTGAACATGCCGGCGGGCGCGGATCCATCCTGTATTCGCCAGGACGTGTGCAGGTACTGCGTGAGACGCTTGTTCGGATCGAGGGCGTGAGCCGGGCGTGCCAGGAACGAGCCGCACGCAAGGCAACAGAACATCGCGGCCGCAATTACGGTCCGACGCCCGGCAAAGCTGACCGAATTCAGTCGAGGCAATCTAGCCCCTCTACCTATGTGTCCGGTATAAACCGTTACCTTTGTGACCGGAATGCACCGTTTCGCAACTTCATCACGCGGGCTCTCGCGGAGATACCTCTCGCTCGATCCTCGCGGCGGCCTCGTGTTCGGCGGCACGCAGATCGTATGCCGCCTGTAGATTCAGCCAGAACTCGGGTGAATTGCGGAAATACCGCGCCAACCGCAGTGCCGTGTCCGCCGTCACCCTGCGCTTGCCGTTGACGATGTCGTTCACGCGTGTCGCGGGGACGCGAATTGCCTGCGACAGCGCATGAGCCGACATTTCCAGCGGCACCAGAAACTCTTCGCGCAAGACTTCGCCGGGGTGAATCGGCCGCATCCTGTTTCTTGCCATGCTCTTTCCTTCAATGGTAGTCAACGATTTCCACGTCCCAAGGTCCATCATCTCGTCAACGGAAATAGATTCTCCATTGATCATTTCAATCGGATCATTTACCGAATAACATATAACGCCTATCGGTAAAGCGCAACCCGGCGACGGTTTCCGCCGCACGCGGCCATACTTCGCGGTCCTGGCGGTGGCCGCGCGCTCGCGAGCAACGTCGATGCCAGGCGGAGCCTGCGTCAAGCTCTTGATCCACCCCCACGATGATCATCACGATCGCGCCGCCGACGCCTCCGCCGGCCGGGAGGGCGCGCACTGTACGTTAGGTTTCGCTACGTTGCCACTCCAGCGCTCTCTCGGCGTGCCGGATCATCTCGGCCGACCATTGGCGTGTTAGCTTGGGCCCATGCCGAACAACGCCTTCGCCGACTCACTCGCGCTCCTACGCACCCGCCGGTTCGGAACCTTCTGGTTCGCGAGTCTCTTATCAAATGTTGGCACGTGGGCGCAGCAGGTCGCCCAGCCGTGGCTCCTCCTGAGTCTCGGCGCGTCGTCTTTTCTACTCGGCCTTGACTCGTTCGCCATGGGCGCGCCGGTTGTCCTGCTGACGCTCGTGGGAGGCTTTCTGGCCGATCACGCCGACCGACGCCGCGTGATTACCCTCTTTCAATCCATCCAAGCTCTGTGTCCAACGCTCATCGTCATACTCCTCTTACTCGGCGCCGTACGGCCCTGGATGATCATTGCGTTGTCGCTGATTGTCGGTATTACCGATGCGCTTTCGATGCCCTCGTTTCAGTCGATCGTGCCGTCCATCGTCGAGCGCGGCCAGATCCCCAGCGGACTCGCTCTCAATTCCACTCAGTTCAATCTGTCGCGAATTCTTGGACCGGCAGTAGCGGGGGGCTTGATGGCGAGCATCGGCGCCTTGGGTGCGTTTGCAGTAAGCGCAGCGTCGTACCTGCCCTTTATTCTCGTTGCGCTCTGGGTGCTCCCGCGCGCTGGAGCGCCGCGGCATGAGGTCGGCGCGTTCGATCGGCATCAGCTCTTCGTGGGTGTCCGCAAGATCGCCCGTGAACCCGCTTTGCGCGGGGCGATCCTTACGGTTCTCACGACCAGCTTCCTGTGTGCGCCGCTGGTGACGTTCTGTCCGGTGCTCGTGAAAGACACGTTCCAGGGCGATGTCGGTCACTTTAGCCTGACCATAGGCGCGTTCGGCCTCGGTGGCCTGCTCGGCGCGATCGGCCTGCTTGCGGTGGATCCGAATCGCGACCGACGGCCGCTGAGTTCTTCTTTCGCCCTGATCTACGCTGCCGCCGTCGCGGTCATCGCGCTCAACCCTTGGGCTTGGGGCTTGCCGGCTCTGTTCATCCTTGCCGGCGTGGCGATGACCGTGAGCAACATCTCGGCCAACGCCTTGCTGCAGGCCATGGCGCCGGCCGCTATCCGCGGTCAGAGCGTCAGCTTGTTCATGCTCGCGATGCGCGGCGGTGTCTCGATTGGCAGTCTACTAACAGGCGTCTCCGTGAGTGCGCTCGGCGTGCGCGAGGCGTTGCTGATCAACGGCGCCCTCGCGCTCGCAGCCCACGTGGGCATCAGAAGCGCATGGTTGACCTCGTCCATGTCAAAACCCGCTGACTGATGCTTTGACCTGTCACGATGACCACGAAGCCCCGCCCGCATTGGCACAACCTTGGGGGCGTGAGCGTGCCGCTTTTCTGGCCCATCGCGGCGGCAGGTTTATTCTTTGGAGCGGAACGAGAGGATCCAACGCACGAGCTGTCTCGCCTCATTCTCATCGACCTCAGGGATGTTGGGCGGCATCCCCGCATCGCTCACCTTACCGCGCCAATGACGATCCTTGAGATCCGAGCCTCCCTGGACGATTGCAGTCAGACGATCCTCCGCACCCTTCTGGCGTCGGTACTTCCTGGCGATGTTCGCCCAGGACGGTGCGTAGGGCAATACACTGCCCGTTCCGGCCTTGCTCGGCTCTGCGCGATGGCAAAGGTAGCAATCCTTGTCGGTTGCGAGCTGCTCCATGTCGCGCGGCGCAGGTTCGGCCGCACGGGCCAACTGCCCGATCAGAAAAAGGACAAGTGCGCCCCACAGGCGGAGGCAACGATTCTTCAAGATCCTTGATCCCATTATCAACGCGCCGTAGCCGCAGGTGTTGTTGGACCTTGCACCCCGTTGCGCCCGGAAAAAAGGGGCGTCACCCATTATCTACTGCAGTGCGGCGATCGGCGGCTGGGTTTGTAACTAATTGTCCGGCGATCAGGAACAGGAGCGGAAAATCCACATCAACCCGTGATGGCGCGCGCGACGCTGCCGTCTGCAGTTTGCGTTGGGAATGGGAAGTGCGCTCGCCGGAATTGCGTTACTCGATCTTCATTGTCCCCAAGGACACCGTGATTGAGGTCAAAGGAAAGGTCCGCGGCGCGGTGAAAGGACGCAAGCGGGACCGGGTGTTGGTGCTAAACCGCGTGGCGCAATCGATCCTCGAGGCGCGCCGCGGGAAACACCCGACTCATGTGTTCGCGTACCGCAAGCATCCTATCCAGACGATGAGCAACACCGCCTGGCAGAACGGGCGTCGCGAGGCCGGCAAGGAGGATCCTTACCTTGCGGACCTGCGGGTGCACGATCTCCGGCACACGGTCGGAATGCGATTGCGAGAGGCCAACGTGCGCGAGAACACCATCGCGGACATCCTCTGGCATGAACACAGCAACATGACCGGGCACTACTCGGTAGCGCAGATCGACGAGCTGGTCGCCGCGCTCGAGCTCATCGCGGACGAGCACGGCAGGGCCAACAAGACGCTGCAGATTGCAGTTGGAAGCGAAGAAACAGGTGGTGGCGGGAGCGAAGTCCCTAAAAAGTCCCTAACGCCAAGAAAAAAGGGTCAGACCGAATCGATCTAACCCTTTGTTTGATTGGCGCGCCCGGCAGGATTTTAACCCACGATCCCCAGCAGCGACATATCTGAGTTTCAGCATCGTATGCTACAACGTCATGGGTACTCGGCGGCACCCGCCTGAGCTGGGGCGTCACGTTCGACGAAGGATTCTGCCGCAACAACGCGCGTGGTCGTCCGCTGCGTTCACTGCAGCCGCAAGCTTGCACTACAATCTGGACCGAACCGACGATACAGCGAAGCCGAAGGGGAACTTGGGGAATCGGGCATCGGTGTAGTCGGCGCGGTACGCCCGCGGTCATCCCGATTGTAAAAAAACCATGTCAAACATACAGCCGTTGCGGCGCATTAGTCGTGGCCTGATCGACTGCCTCACCTCGCGTAACCGACTAGTGACTGTGAGCCTGGCCGCGATAGCGGCGCTGATCACGGGATTCGCTCCGATGGTTGCGCATTCAGGCACTAACCAGTGGACCAGCCACGGACCGTATGGCGGACTGGTCACGGTGCTTGCAGTCGATCCGCAGACGCCCGCCAATTTGTACGCCGCCGGCTTCAGCGGCGTCTTCAAGAGCTCCGACAGCGGCGACAACTGGACGCTGTCGAGCAACGGCATCAACAGGCCGAGTGTCGACTGCCTGGTGATCGACCCGGTCACGCCGACGACACTCTATGCGGGTCTGCTTCAGGGACAGATCGTCAAGAGCACCGACGGCGCGGCAAACTGGTCGGTGCTGGCCAATTCGCCGTCGCTGGTAAGAGCTATGGCGATCGATCCGCAGGCCACGGGCACCATCTATGCGGCGCAGGACCAGAACGGGCTGCAGAAGACGACCGACGGTGGCGCCACCTGGACATCGATCGGCGTCGCGACGCTGCCGACCTTCCCGACGTTCAAAGCTCTGATCGTCGATCCGGCCACGCCGACGACGATCTATGCGGGCGAAAGCTCGAACGGCATCTTCAAGAGCACCGATGGCGGCGCGACCTGGGCGGCGGCCAACACGGGCATGACCGGTCCGATATTCCAGGTCCTCTCGATGGCGATCGATCCGAAAACGCCGTCGACGCTGTACGCGGTCGTGTTGACCAGCGGCAACCCCGGATTGTTCAAGAGCACCGACAGCGGTGGAAGTTGGACGAACATCCTGGCCAACGGCACGAACATTATCGAAACCGTCGCCGTCGATCCGAAAACGCCGTCGACGATCTACGTCGGGCAATTCGTCGGCACCGGTTCGAGCGCGCTGATCAGCACCAACGGCGGCTCGACCTTCACGTCGATCCAGACGGGTCTTCCCAGCAGGACCACCGTCGAGGTGTTTGCGATCAATCCGTCGACCCCAGCAACGCTTTATGCCGGAACCATCAACGGTGTATACAAGACGACCAACTCGGGCGCAGCCTGGACCGAGACGATCAACGGCCTCGCGCTGACCAATGTGACGGCGGTGGCGGTGGATCCTGCGACGCCGACGACGATCTATGCCGCGACATCGGTCTCGGGATTGTTCAAGAGCACGGATAGCGGCGGCTCGTGGTCGCCGATCAACACCGGTATCGGCAGCACGGGCAACGCGGACTGCCTCGTTCCCAATTTCACGGCACTGGCGATCGATCCGGTGACGACGACAACGCTATACGCGTCGACGGACTGCACGCAATCGAGCGGCGTATTCAAGAGCATCGATGGCGGCGCGCATTGGACGGTTGCGGCGACCGGGCTGCCGCTGTTCCATACGATCTATGGGATCGCAATCGATCCAACGGCGACATCGACCCTTTACGCGGCGGCGGGGAATGCCGGCCTGTACCAGAGTACGAATGGTGGCGGAAGCTGGAGTGCTGACAGCGCCGACACCCTGCCCGCGGGGAATTTCAGCGTCACCGTGGGGGTGATCAATACGTCATCGGCCGCGACCAGCGCCGCCCGCCATGCTTCCATCGCCAAACCCGAGCAGTCGACTGCCCGCGGAAGCGTAAAACCAGCCGGCGGGACGCCCTCGCCGGTGCTGGCTACCTCTGGTGGAGACTCGATCGCCACCAGAATAGTAGGGAACAATGCTTTGGACGTCTTTTTTTCGACCGAGTGCCCGGAGCTGCTCGAAGTGGTTTTTGCTCACCCGATCGTCCTGAGCCCTGACGAAGTGGTCGTGGTCGCAACGTGCGAAACGTTGTTATTGGATGCGTTAAACAACAAAAACAGCAACGGTTTCGAATTTAAGGCTCAGGGCAGCGCCCAGTCGCTGCCCCAGCGCGCGACCAGGTCAACTACCACGCGTACCGGTGAAAGTTCGAGCATCGCGAATCGCGGCCGCATCTCCGCGAAACCGCTTGCCGATCCGCCAACCCCTGAGATCTCGTATTGGGGACCGCCCAACGGCAGCGATTCGGACGCCGCCGCCTGTAACCCTGCGACCTCGATCGTCGGCAACCCGCTTGACCCCACAGGCGCATCGTTCTATGCCGGTGCCGCGTGCGGCGTCCTGAGCGCGATCGATAATGGTCGGCAGATCGTCACGATGAACAACGGCCTGCCGCCCAACCTGCAGATCAATGCGATGGGCATTACGCCGGCGGGCGACGTGCTCTACGCGGGCGCGGCCAACGGCGGCGTCTACCAGTTCACATTGGCCTCGCAATCGCCGACGCAACTGGTCTTCGCGGACGTCAACTCCGGATCGAGCCCGACCGCCGGCGTGGGTTTTGATGTTGTCGTGCGGGCCGCGGCGGCGGATCTATCGGCGCAGAACGTTGTTATCGATACGACGGTCCAGCTCTCGCTGGCTACGGGGATCGGCACGCTCGGCGGTGGCTCGAGCTGCGTGATTCCCGCCGGCTCGAGCGACTGCACCGTCAGCGGCGTGACCTACAGCGTGGCCGACACAGGCGTCGTGCTGACAGCGACCCGCACTGCGGGCGACGCGTTGACGCCGAGCAACAGTCCGCCCTTCAGCGTGGTCGCCGCCGAGGCGCCCGCGCAGCTCGCGATCACGAGCGTCAACGGCGGCGCGAACCCGGTCGTTGGCACGGCATTCAACGTTGTGGTCGCGGCGCAAGCGGCGGACCTGTCGTCGCAAAATGTCGTGACCGCCACGACCGTGCAACTATCGGTGAGCACCGGCGCCGGCACGCTGGGCGGCACCACGAGCTGCACGATTCCTGCCGGATCCAGCGGTTGCACTGTTACGGGCGCGACCTACAGCCAGGTCGACACCGGCATCGTGCTGACCGCGACGAGCACGGCGGGCGACTCGCTGACTCCCGGCAACAGCGCGCCGTTCGACGTCGTCGCCTCTGCCAGCAGCCCGACTGCGACCACGACTGCGGCTACGGCGGTCGCACAGACGAGCGCGACGTTGAACGGCACCGTAAGCGCCAACGGCGCATCCACGACGGTGACCTTCGGCTACGGCTTGACCAACACCTACGGCGCCAATGTTCCTGCGACACAGAGCCCGCTCGCTGGCAGCGCTTCGGGAGCGGTCGTGTCAGTCGCCATCAGCGGATTGACCTGCAATACGCTCTATCATTTCCATGTCGTCGCCAACAACGGCGCCGGCGGCAACATCGACGGCGGCGATCTTACCTTTACCACGGCCGCATGCAGCTCGCCGCCGCCCACGACGACGATCACTGGCGGCCCAAGCAATCCATCCAATATTGCGAACCCTCAATTCACGTTTAGCTCGAGTCAGCCCGGATCGACCTTCCAATGTCAATTGGACGGCGGCGCAACCTTCGCCTGCGCGTCGCCGACGACCGTTCACGTAGGCAACGGCACTCACACATTTGTGGTGCGTGCCATTGGACCCGGCGGCAATCTCGACCCCGTCGGTGCGAGTTTTGCGTGGACAGTCCAGGCCGCCTCGAACAGCGCCGCTCCGATCCCCGCACTTGACGAATGGGCGCTTGCGCTGCTGGCTCTGCTCATAGGCACGGTCGGTGCCTTCATGGAGCGGCACCGAAAGCCACCATCGTAGAGCCGCCCGGCGACCTACCGATCGAGCAGCCAACGACCTTCGAGTAAGGCAACCAACCTAACCCTTTGTGAAGTCCCAAGACTAAGGTGACATTCTGGCTCCCTTCTCAACCCAGGAGTAGAGAGCCCATGACTAAGACCGAACAAACCGGGTACTAGCCTGGCGGCTGAAGGTACTGCGCGAGGCTAGCGCCGCGCCCCGGAACATCGCCCAGACCTGCCGTCATTTCGGCCTATCGCGCAAAGCGTTATATAAGTGGAAGGCTCGCTACGAAGCTCAGGGCGAGGCAGGGTTGTGTGACCGGCCGCGCGCCCCGCACCGATCCCCACGAGCCACCCCGCGCGAGGTCGTCTCCAAGATTCTTTATCTGCGGCAGCACTATCACTTTGGGCCAGGAAGGATCGCAGACTATCTGCAGCGGTTTCACCAATTGAAGCTGGCACGCTCCTCAGTCCATCGCATTCTGATTCGACACGGACCAAACCTACTGCCGGCCAACCAGAAGCGTCGCCCAGCTGGGCGAGCGTGGCGGCGCTATGAGAAGCCACAGCCCGGACACCGCCTGCAATTGGACGTAAAGTTCCTCGAACGGATCGCCGGAACGGCAAAGCGCTTATATCAGTTCACCGCCATCGACGACTGCACGCGCATCCGGGTGCTTAAAGTCTACGACGCGTGCAACCAAACATCAGCGATTCGTTTCGTAGACGAGGTCATCCGGCGCCTGCCCTTTCGCGTGCTGGTCATCCAGACTGACAATGGCGCCGAGTTCCAGTCGCGCTTCCACTGGCATCTCGAAGCACGCGACATTCGCCATGTCTATATCCGACCTAAGACACCGCATTTAAACGGCAAAGTCGAACGGTCCCACCGCGTCGATGAACAGGAGTTCTACCAGCTCCTCGATAAAGACGGCATTGCCGACGATATCCATCTCTTCAATGACAAGCTTCGCGAGTGGGAAGACTACTACAATTACCATCGACCACACGGAGCCCTCGATGGGCAGACCCCATACGAGCGGCTCTTGGCAAAAACCGCTGCCAGTGTGTCACCTGCGTCTTGAGACCTTACATTTGAAAAGTGGCGCGCCCGGCAGGATTTGAACCCACGACCCCCTGGTTCGTAGCCAGGTACTCTAATCCAACTGAGCTACGGGCGCGTCGGGCGCGAATTATAGCAAACGCCGGGCACTTCCCGCCGAAACCGGGCGGCCCCGCGATCGGGCTTCAAAACCGGACCATAACCAAATCATGCGCTTAGAACCGATGGCACATCTGTTGCTCCGGGTCCCACCGAGTTGTCCTCGACCAAGTGTCAGGGAGATGGGGGTGACAATGATTTCGACCTGGTGGCTGTTGCTGGCATTCTCGGCCGGCGGTTTTGCCGGATTCGTGCTCTTCGCGATGCTGTGCATGTCGCGCCTCATGCGCGATGACGAGGAGCCGTTCGCGCGCTCGAGGCGTCGTGCGGCGCCGCGCGTCGCGCTCAAGGAAAGCGCCTGAAGCGATTCCCCCGCCGCTCTCCTCGCTGAGCGGCGGCACCGAACCGCGACGCTGAGGCGGCGCGGGCTCGTTCGACTCCACTCGGATTCTCACGCACGCCTGGCGGCACGCCGCGCGCTCCGAAATTCTCCCCGGGGCAGCCGAGCATCGGCTCCCTTCTGCATTTTGTACTGCACGGCCGTTGTAGCCGGCACGCGCGCGCGCTAGAGTGCACGGGTCGCGATTAACCTGGGGCGAGCGCCATGAAATGGGAAGACATGCGCGAAAGCGAGAACGTCGAGGAGCGCTCCGGCTCGCCGATCGGCTTCGGCGGTTCCGGGATGAAGCTTGGCGGCGGCGCCATCATCGTGATCGTGGTGATCAGCCTGCTGCTCGGGAAGAATCCGCTCGATATGCTGGCGCTTCTCAGCGGCGACGGCGGCCCGACGGTTCAGACGCAGTCGCTGCCGCCCGGCCCCGCTCCCGGGGGCGGCAGCGCCCAGGCCGACCCGCAGCGCGAGTTCGTCGCGCGCGTGCTGGGCGACACGGAGGACGTCTGGGGCTCGACGTTCCAGCAGCTCGGCACGCGCTACGTTCCTCCGAAGCTCGTTCTCTACCACGGCCAGGTCGCGTCGGCGTGCGGGCTCAGCAGTGCCGCGATGGGACCGTTCTACTGCCCGGGGGACCGCATCGTCTATCTCGACCTCAGCTTCTTCCAGGAGCTGACGCAGCGCTTCGGCGCGCCCGGCGATTTCGCGCGAGCGTATGTGATCGCGCATGAGATCGGGCATCACGTGCAGAACCAGCTCGGGCTGATGGACGAAGTGCAGCGTCGGACGGCGAACGCATCCGAGCGCGTGCGCAACGAAGTCTCCGTGCGGCAGGAGCTGCAGGCCGATTGCCTGGCCGGCGTGTGGGGCGCTTCCGCGGCGAAGCGCGGGCTCATCGATGCGAGCGATGTCGAATCGGGCATCGGCGCGGCGATGGCCGTCGGCGACGACCGGCTGCAGAAGCGCTCGCAGGGCTACGTCGTCCCCGAGGCATTCACGCACGGCTCATCCGCGCAGCGCGCGCATT
>Ga0335083_10002196_pt1 | contig 25988 bp, 24 predicted proteins | sample Lox_Sample_42_FD_206716 | JGI IMG/M metagenome (GOLD analysis project Ga0335083, IMG submission 206716) | Soil microbial communities from Loxahatchee National Wildlife Refuge, Florida, United States - Lox_Sample_4.2 | ecosystem: Environmental > Terrestrial > Soil > Wetlands | place: USA...
TGCAGAACCGTGGGCCCTTGAAACGCTCGAGCCATGCGCTCGACAACTCGCTCGATTCGCTCGTGCGCGACCCGACTTCGTTCGCCCTGGCGACACCTGCCCACTGGGGGAAAGAGCCGATTGCGATCCCGATCTCGCAGCTGGAATCTGGAGCGCTCGCATCGATCCGGCTCCCCCGCTCCCCGTCGAGTGCCGCGATTGTCGGGTTTTACGCCGCTAATACCAGCTCTTCGCCGTCGGCGTCCGCGTCGCGAGCGCGTCCTTCGCGTCGTTCATGTCGCGCGCAATCTGCGCTCGGAGCTCGTCGAGGCCGGCGAAGCGCCGCTCTTCGCGCAAACGCGTGCAGAGGTGCAGGCGTAGCCGTTCGCCGTAAAGGTCACCTTCGAAATCGAAGAGGTGCGCTTCGACGCTGAAGCCGGCGCCGACGGTCGGTCGCTCGCCGACGTTGATCACGGCTTTGGCGAGCGCGCTCGGCCCGGCGGAATCGAGCCGATCCACGACGCACGCGTAGACGCCGTACGGCGGCAAGGCCTCGGCGACGCCGTCGAGGTTCGCGGTCGGGACGCCGATGGTGCGCCCGCGCCCCGCGCCGCGCACGACCGTGCCCGAGAGCGAGTGGGGGCGGCCGAGGAGCGCCTCCGCCGTGACGAGATCGCCCGCGGCGAGCGCTTCGCGGATGCGGCTCGACGAGTACGGCCCGCGCGCGTCGCCGTGGAGCGGCTGCGCGCGCGCTTCGAAACCGAGACCCTGGCCGAGCCCTTCGAGCGTCGCGAGATCGCCCGCACGGCCGTGCCCGAAGCGAAAGTTCTTGCCCACGACCACGACGCGCGCCGAGAGCGCCCGCGCGAGCACGGTTTCGGCGAAGGCGGCGGGCGAGAGCGACGCGAGGTCCTGCGTGAACGCTTCGACGACGACCGTGAGCCCCGGACACACGCGGCCGAGCAGCTCGATTTTGCGCTCGAGCGTCGTGAGCACGGGCTCGGCGCCCCGTCCGAGCACCGCGGACGGGTGCGGCTCGAAGGTGAGCGCCACCGTCGCCAAGCCGCGCGCGTCGGCCTCACGACTGCTCGCCTCGAGCACGGCGCGGTGCCCGAGGTGCACGCCGTCGAAGTTGCCGATCACGACCAGCGAGCCGCCCGGGGGCGCCACGAAAGCGGACGAGCCATCGACACGACGAGCCGGCACGCGGCCTTATTACACCGGAGATCACTGCGCTCGGCGTGAATTTTTGCGAGCCCCTCGGCTGCGGGGTTGCGCGCCGCGCCGGGCGCCGCTACCTCCGAGGCGGCGCATGACACCCGAGCAAGCCATCGCGGAAGCGCGCTCGGGCGAGCTCCGCCCGGTGTACCTGGTCGTGGGCGAGGAGCCGTACCTCGAGCGCCGCGTGCTCGTCGAGCTGAAACGCGGCGCGCTCGCGGGGGCGGTGCCGGGCCTCAACGACGAGTACCTCCAAGCCGGCGAAGTGACGGTCGAGCGCGTGCTCGCGGCGGCGCGCACGCTCCCGATGATGGCCAAGCGGCGCCTCGTCGTCGTCCGCGGCCTCGAACGCTGGGAACCCCGCGCTTCGGAAGAGGACGGGGAAACGGAGCCGGCGGCGAAGGCGCGTGACACGAAGGAGCGCGAGCCTCCGCTCGATCGCCTCGCCGAGTACGCGAAGTCGCCCTCACCCTCCACGGTGCTCGTGCTCGTCGGGAGCGGCCTCGACAAACGGCGCCGGCTCGTCACGCAAGCGCGCACGGCGGGGTTTCTCGTGAGCTGCGAGGCGCTCGATCGCGCTTCCTTGCCCGGCTTCGTCGAACGCGAGGTGCGCGAACGCAAGTCGCGCATCGCGCCGGACATCGCCGATCTCGTCGCCGAGCTCAGCGGGCCCGAGCTCTCGCAAGTCGTCGACGCGGTCGACCGCTTGTGTCTCTTCGTCGGCGAGGACGGCGACGTGACGGAGGACGCGGTGGCCGAATGCGTCGTGAAGCTCCGGCCATCCACCGTCTGGGAGCTCGTGGGAGCGGTCGGACGGCGGGACCTCGGCGCCGCGCTCCGCGCGCTCGATCAAGTCTACGACCCGGCCGATCGCGGGCTCCGCCTGCTCGGCGTGCTCGCGTGGTCCACGCGGCAGCTCGTGCGCTTCGACGCCGCTCAGCGCGCCGGAGCGAGCCCGAACGAAGCCGCCGCCCGCGCCGGCGCCCCGCCGTTCAAGGCCCGCGAGCTCGCCCAGCAGCTGCGGGGCCTCGAACCCGCCGACCTCGAGCGCTTCATCCTGCGCCTGGCCGAGCTCGATGGAGATTTGAAGGGCGGCTCGAAGCGTCCGCCCAAGGCTTCCCTCGAACGGACGATCCTGGCCCTCGTCGGCAGCGGGAAAAGCCGAAAGCCCGCCGCCTGAGTCGCGGGGCGAACACCGCTTGACCCCGGGGCACGAGAGCTTCATGTTATTGGAGAACTCGCGAGCGCCGCGCTAACACAAGCAAAAGCATTGGGCTTTTGGCACAGGCACCGCTCGAGATGGGTAAGTCAGAGATGTCCGAACACGTCACACCAGCGCTGGAGCAGCTGGCGGAAGCGCCGATCCCCACTCGCTTCGGGCTCTTTTCGCTGAAGGTCTACCGCTGGGACGATCCTCAAGCGCATCCGGCGCTCAGCAAAGAGCATTGCGCGCTCGTCATGGGTGATTTGCGGGGCCGTCGCAACGTCCCCGTGCGCGTGCACTCGGAGTGTCTCACGAGCGAAGTGTTCGGTTCCCTCAAGTGCGACTGCCGCGAGCAACTCGAGCGTGCCCAGGCCGAGATCGCCAAGCGCGGTTTCGGCGCGGTGCTCTACCTGCGGCAAGAGGGGCGCGGTATCGGCCTCGCGAACAAGGTCCGGGCGTACGCGCTCCAAGCCGAGGGCGCCGACACGGTCGCCGCGAACGAACAGCTGCACCTGCCGGTCGACGCGCGCACCTACGACGTCGCGGCGGCCATGCTGCGCGAGCTCGGCGTCGAGTCCGTCGAGATCATGACGAACAACCCCGCCAAGGTCGACTCGCTGAAGCGCCTCGGCATCGTCATCGAGCGCCGGCTGCCCGTGCTCGTCCCGGCGACGCAATTCTCTGCCGGCTACCTCGAGACCAAGCGGCGGCTGATGCAGCACGAGCTGCCGTCGAGCCCCGTCGCTTCGCCGCCCGAGCCTGAAAAACAAGGCCGCAAGCGCTCGCTCGCAAGCTGAGGCCGGCGCGGCCGGAGCCGGACCCAGGCGATGACCGACGCGAACGCGGAAGCAATCGAAGCTTGGGACGGCGTCCTCTTCGACAAGTTCACGCGCTTTCGCGACATCCTCACGACGGGCCTCGGCTTCCACGGAACCGTCGCGCTCGATCGTCACCCTCCGCTCGAGGGCGCCCGCGTGCTCGACATCGGTTGCGGCTTCGGTGACGCGACGGTCGAGCTCGCGCGCCTGGTCGGCCGGCGCGGCCTGGCCGTCGGCGTCGACGCGGCGAAGAACTTCGTCGTCGCGTCGCGTGACACGGCGCGCGCGGCCGGCGTCGAGAACGCCGAGTACTTCGCCGCCGACGTCCAGGTCGACTCGCTCGGCGGCCCGTACGACTACGCGTTCTCGCGCTTCGGGACCATGTTCTTCGCGTCGCCCGTCGCCGCGCTCCGCAACGTGAAGCGCTCGCTCGCGCCGGGCGGCACGCTGCTCATGGTGGTGTGGCGCAAACGCGAGGACAACCCGTGGATGTACGCCGGTGAGCTCGCGGTGAAGGCCATCATCCCGCCCGTCGATCACGGGGACGAACCGACGTGCGGCCCGGGCCCGTTTTCGATGGCTGGCGCCGACACGGTGAGCTCGCAGCTCGTCGCAGCCGGGTACGAAAAGGTGCGATTCGAGCGCCACGACGCCGACATCTGCATCGGAAAGAATTTGGAGGAGGCGCTTGCGTTTGCAAAAGCGCTCGGCCCCGCCGGCGAGATGATCAGGCTCGCGGCCGCGCAGGGCATCCACGAGACGGAACGCGTCGACGCCGCGCTCCGCGACGCACTCGCGCCGTACGTGAGGCCGGACGGCGTTTTCGCCCCGTCGAGTACGTGGTTCGTCGGCGCGCAATCGCCGTGAACGTCGTGTAGACTCGAACGCTGATGCAGCGTCCGAGTGCAACGGGCGTCGTTCGATGGACGGCGATCGCGCTCTTCGCGACGACTCCGGCGCTCGCAGCCGGACCCGGCAGCGCCGCCGCCCCGGCACCGCCTCCGCCCGCGCCCATCGACAGCGCCGCGCCGCCCGCACCGCCCCCACTTCCGCCCGCTGAAAGCGCGGCGCCCGCCGAAAGTGCGCCCGAAGCACCGCCGCCGCCCTCCGCCGCAACACCCACCCCTCCGCCGCCCGCGCCGAGCGCGCCACCGCCGCCGCCGCCTCCACCCGCGGCGCCCGAACCCCCGGCTCAACTCCCGCTCACCGCGGTCCCGCCCGCGGCGAGCGGCTTCCAAGTCGCCTTTCGAACCGGCCTGCTTTTCCCGCTCGGGAGCGCGTCGGGCGCGCCGGGCGACTCGCTCGGGCGCCGCTACGCCTGGCAAATCCCGATCGTCGTCGATCTCGGCGGGCGCTTTGCGCGCTCGTTCTTCCTCGGCGGCTACCTCGGTTTCGGTGTCGGCGCGACCGGCTACGACAAACGCGTCGACGCCGCGTGCACGAACAAGAACGCCAGCGGGCAAGACGACGTCGTGTGCGCCGCCGCGTCCTTTCGCCTCGGGCTCGAGATGCAGTACTCGTTTCAGCCCGGCCAACACTATAACCCGTGGGTCGGTTACGGCATCGGCATCGAAGGCTCGAGCGCGTCGCTCGACGACAAGTACCATAACCTCCAAGAGTCGGTGACGAGCTCGGGCGTCACGTACGCGCAGCTCTCCGCCGGGCTCGACGTGCGGCAAAAGGTCGGCTTCGGCCCGTTGCTCGAAGTCGCCCTCGGACAATTCGATCGCACGACGACGGACCTCGGCCCGCGCGGCAAGTACGAGTACAAAATCAGCGACCGCGCCCTGCATGCCTGGGTCATGCTCGGCGCGCGCATCGTGGTGAATCCATGAAGCGCTTCGTGTTTTTCCCGCGCTTCGCCGCGGTCTTTGCGCTGCTCGCGGGCGCGCTCACCGGCGCGTGCGGCGGCTCCTCCGGCGGCCCGGAATACGCCGAGATCGGCATCGACACCGCGACCACGGGCGGCGTCGCGCTCGTGCCGCAATGCTTGCCGCTGCCGCTCTTGCCGGGCGGCACCATCGACGAGGACGTGACGCTCGCGCCGTCGCTCTCGGCGCACGTCTTCTTGGTGAGGGACTACGCAGACATCACGCTCGGTGGCACGGACGACCCGGACTCCTCGCACGTCCAGGTGCCGCTCGACACGCTGCTCGCCGGTTACCGGAAAGACCTCGACGTGACGACCGCCGACGGCCAGAGCTACGACGTGACGCTCCTCAGTCCCTGCGCGACCGCGGTCCCGGCCGCGCAATGACGAGCGGCCGCTACTTCTTCGCGAGCTTCGCCTGACGCGCGGCTTCGCCGAGACGCGCGCGGAGTTTGTCGGCGTAGCCCGGCTTGTTTTCCTGGCGGGTGCGCGCGAGGGCGAGCGCGTCGTCGGGCACGTCCGCCGTCACGGTGGTGCCGCTCGCGACGAACGCGCCCTTGCCGACGGTGACCGGCGCGACCAGCTGCGAGTCGCTGCCGATGAACGCGCCCTCGCCGATGATCGTCTCGTGCTTCTGAAAGCCGTCGTAGTTGCAGAAAATCGTGCCGGCTCCGACGTTCGCGCGTTCGCCCACGTCGCCGTCGCCGAGGTACGACAGGTGGTTCGCCTTCGAGCCGCGGCGCATGCGCGTCTTCTTCGTCTCGACGAAGTTACCGACGTGCACCTCGGCTTCGATCTCGCTCTCGGGTCGCAAGTGCGCGAACGGGCCGATCTGAGCGGCGTCGCCCACGCGGCTCGAGGTCACGACGCTGTACGGTTTGAGCTCGACGCGCGCGCCGACGGTCGCGTCCGTCAGCACGCAGCCCACGTCGATGTGCGTGTCCGCGCCGACGCTCGTCGCGCCGCGGAGCCGGACGCCGGCTTCGATTTCGGCCCCGGCCGCGACGCTCACGCCGTCGTCGATGCGCGCGTCGCCGTGCACCATCACGCCCTCGCGCCCGAGGCGCTCGCGCGTGCGCGCATACAGGAGCTCTTCGGCCTCGCGCAGTTGCGCGCGATCGTTCACGCCCACGAGCGCGTCGGGCGAGCCGACGAGCGCGCTCACGCGCCCCGACGCCGCGACGGACGCGACCACGTCCGTGAGGTAGAGCTCGCCTTGCGCGTTCATCGGCTGGAGCTCGGCGACGGCGCGCTCGAGCACGCTCTTTTTCGCCGCGTAGATGCCCGCGTTCACTTCGCGCACGCCCCGTTCGGCGTCGCTCCGGAGGTCCTTCTGCTCGCGGATCTCGAGCACGCGGCCGCTCGCGTCGCGGAGCACGCGCCCGTAGCCGTGCGGATCGCCCGGGATCGCGCTGGCGAAGGCGAGGTCGACCTCGCGGCTCGCCGCGACGACCGCCTCGAGCTCGCGCGTCGTGAGCAGAGGGGCGTCGCCGTAATAGATGAGCGCGCGCTCCGTCTGCACCGCAGCGAGTCCGACGCGCGCCGCGTCGCCCGTGCCGCGCGGCGGATCCTGCACGACCGTGCGCACTTTGGCGCCGAACGCCCGGGCGAGGTGCGCGTCGATTTCGGCGTGTCCGCTCGTCACGACCACGATTGAGGCGACCCCGAGCTCGAGCGCCGCGCGCACGGCGTACTCGACGAGCGGCCGCCCCGCGGCGCGATGCAGCACCTTCGGCAGCTTGCTTTTCATGCGGGTGCCCATGCCCGCGGCGAGCACCACCGCCGTCACGTCGTTCATGGCGAATCGCGCTCGGAGCCGTCGCCGTCGTCGCCGGCCTCGTTCACGGACGGGCGTGCCTCGATCGCCGCGAACGGATTGTCGGTCACCTGCGCGCGCGAGAGCGCACGCGCGCTCGCGACGGGCACGGGCTTCGCGGGATAGCGACCGCGATCGGCGTAGACGACGACGGTCTCACCCGCGTGGAGCTCGTCGTTGCGGGAGCGGCGATTGATGCGTTCCATCCAACCTACCGTAGTGTCGTAGCGCCGGCCGATGGACGCCAGTGTGTCACCTTGCCTCACGGTCACGACCAGCCGCCGCTTGCCGTTCAAGGCCTCGAAATAGTCGAAAAAGGCCGGCGTTCCCGCGACGAGGAGCTTCACGTCGCTCTCCTTCAAGTGACGCAAACGGCGCATGTCCACCGATTTGCGCGGGAAGAGCTGGAGCACCATGCCGTCTTGCAGGCGCGCGTCGCCGTCGAGCACGTTCCAGGCGAGCACGTCGGCGCGCGCGACGCCGAACGCGGACGCGACCGAGTCGACGGTGTCGCCCGCGACGACCGGATAGAAGACGCGCGTCGCGTCGGACGGCGGCGCGAGATCGCGCGCGATCACGACGACGTCGTCGTCGCGCGGAGCGCTCGGCGCCGCGTTCGGCGGCAGCTTCGGCACGAGCAAGAGCGTGCCGGCCGCGAGCGTCTCTTGCGCGCCGATGCGGTTCAAGCCGCGCACCGTCGCTTCGCTCGCGCCGGTGGCGCGGGCGACGCTCGACGGCGTGTCGCCTTGCTTGACCGCGTACGACGTGAGGTCGTCCCGCGCGCTCTCGAGCGCGAGCAGGCGCCCCGGGAGCGGCTTCGCGCCGCGCGGCAGCCGCACCGCGTAGCTTACCGAGACGTGCCCGGGCGCGACCGGCGGCGTGCGGCCCGCGACGTATGCGGGATTGAGGGCTTCGACCGCGCTCGGCTCGACTCCCGCCGCGCGCGCGATGTCGCCGAGCAGGAGTCCGGGTCCGACCGAGACCACGTCGAAGCTCTCGGGCGCGTCGCGCGTGATGCCGTCGAGCCCGAACGCCCGCTTGTTGTTCATCACGATCGCGGTCGCGAGGATCTTCGGCACGTAGAGCGTCGTCTCCCACGGAATCCCCGCCTCGTGCCGCGCGAGCTCCCAGAAGTCGTTGGTGTTGAACTTCCGGATCGCGCGCGTGAGCCCGCCGTGGCCCATGTTGTAGGCCGCCATCGCGAGATCCCAGCTGCCGAAACGGCGGTAGAGGTCGGCGAGGAAGCGCACGGCGGCTTCGGTCTCGCGCTCCGGATCCTGCCGCTCGTCGACCCAGCGATCGACCGTGAGCCCGTAGGTGCGCGCCGTCTCGGGCATGAATTGCCAGAGTCCGACCGCGCCCGCGGGCGACACGATGCTCGGGTTGTGCCCGCTCTCGATGAGCGACAACCAGACGAGGTCCGTCGGCAGGCCCGCCTGCGCGAGCGCCGCGCGCACCGCCGCCTCGTACCGGCCGCTCTTTCTCGCCCACACCTTCGCGACCGCATTGCCGCTCGGGCTGTCGCGGAAAAACTTCAGGTATTTGACGAGCCGATCGTCGTAGCGCACCGGCAGGTTCGGCACGGCCAAGCCGCGCAGCCAATCGGCTTCCTTCGGGCTCGGCGGCGCGGCTTGAAGGGCGGCCGGGCTCGGCGGCAACCCCGTGTCGAACGCGGTCGCGCCGTCGTCGGGCACGGCCGGCAATTCCCAGGACCAACCGGGAGCAATCCCGTTCACCGGGCGCGGAAAGAGCACGCGCTCGGCCTCCTCGAGCTTCAGGAGCTCGGGGTCGTCCTTCTTCGCTTTGAGCTCGTCGGCGGTCGCGCCACCCGCAATTTGCCGGCGCGTGGCGAAGTCGACCGGACGCTCGGGCGTCCCGGGCGGCAGCGTTGCCGCCGGGTGCTTCGGCGGAGCGCCTCGGCGCGCGGCCGTCTTTTCTTCCTGCTTCGGGGCGGGCGGTTCGGCGCGCGGCGCCGGGCGCGCTTCGATTTTGCGCGTGCCCTGGCCGTGGTGCGGATCGGAAGCGTCGAGCTCCGGCAACGAGCCGGCCGTCGGCGGGGCCGCGGCGGGCGCGGCTTTCGCCGGCGTCTTCTTCGACGCCGATGCCGACGACACCTCGGCCTTTTTCGGCGCGGCCGGCCCCGCTTCGGTCTTCTTCGCTTCCTTCGCGCTCGACGCCGCCGGCTTCACTTTTTTACCGGCGTCCGCCTTGGGCGGTTCGGCCTTCGAGGCGTCCCCTTTGGCGGAATCTGCCTTGGCCGGATCGGCCTTCGCGGCCGCCTTCTTCGCGGCAGGCACCGGCTTCTTGTCATCGGCGGCGTGCGCCGGCAGGGCAAACCCCGGCCCGAGCAGGGCGAGCGCAACGAGCAGCCCCGTGGGACGGCGGGCCGTGGGCATCACCCCCGGAACTACTAGGGGCCCTTGGTCTGGTCAAATCCGCGGCAATTTCTGATACGCCAGGGACCCCACCATGTCCGCCACGCGCATCGAAAAAGACACCTTCGGCCCCATCGAAGTCCCGAGCGACCGGCTCTGGGGCGCGCAGACGCAGCGCAGCCTCCAAAACTTCGCGATCTCCGGCGAGCGGATGCCTCTCGCGCTGCTGCACGCCCTCGCGACCGTGAAAAAGGCGGCCGCGCTCGTGAATCAGGACCTCGGCACGCTCGACGCGAAGCTCGGCGGCGCCATCGTGAAGGCCTGCGACGAGGTCATCGCGGGCAAGCACGACGACGAGTTTCCGCTGGTCGTGTGGCAGACCGGCAGCGGCACGCAGAGCAACATGAACATGAACGAGGTCGTCGCGAACCGCGCGAGCGAGCTCCTCGGCGGCGCGCGCGGCGAAGAACGGATCGTGCACCCGAACGACCACGTGAACCGCGGCCAATCGTCGAACGACGTGTTCCCCGCGGCGATGGCGCTCGCCTGCACGCACGCCGTGCGCACGCGCGTCCTGCCGGCGGTGAAGGCCCTGCGCGACACGCTGGCCGACAAAGCGGCGGCGTTCGCCAAGGTCGTGAAGATCGGGCGCACGCACCTGATGGACGCGACGCCGCTCACCCTCGGCCAGGAAATCAGCGGCTGGGTGGCGCAGCTCGATCACGGGATGAAGCACCTCGAGAGCGCGGTGCCGCACCTCGCCGAGCTCGCGCTCGGCGGCACGGCGGTCGGTACCGGCCTCAACGCTCACCCCGAGTACGCCGAGCGCGTCGCGAAGAAAGTCGCCGAGCTCAGCGGGCATCCGATCGTCACGGCACCCAACAAATTCGAGTCGCTCGCCGCGCACGACGCCATCGTATTCGCGCACGGCGCGCTGAAGACGCTCGCCGCCTCGCTCATGAAGATCGCGAACGACGTGCGCTGGCTCGCGTCGGGGCCGCGCTCGGGCATCGGCGAAATCACGATCCCCGAGAACGAGCCGGGCAGCTCGATCATGCCGGGCAAGGTGAACCCGACGCAATCCGAGGCGCTCACGATGCTCGCCGCGCAGGTGTTCGGCAACGACGTCGCGGTGAACATCGGCGGCGCGAGCGGCAACTTCGAGCTCAACGTGTACAAGCCGGTCATCGCGCACAACTTCCTGCAGAGCGCGCGGCTCATCGCGGACGGCTGCGACTCCTTCCGCAAGAACTGCGCGGTCGGCATCGAGCCGAACCTCCCGCGCATTCAGAAGCAGCTCGAGCAGTCGCTCATGCTCGTGACGGCGCTGAACCCCCACATCGGCTACGACAACGCCGCCAAGATCGCGAAGAAGGCGCACAAAGAAGGCACGACGCTGAAAGAGGCGGCGCTCGCGCTCGGCCTGGTCAAATCCGAGGATTTCGACCGCTGGGTGCGGCCCGAGGACATGATCGGGCCGAGCGCCGAGAAGAAGTGAAGCGGCGTTACTGACCGGCGAGGTTCAGCGCGAGCGTGACGAGTCCGGCGCCGGCGAGCGCGAACGTCAGCGTGCGAGCGCGCTTCGCGTCCTCCGGCGTGCGCGCGACCTTCGCCGCGGCCCGCGCGTAGAGGAACGTGCCGCCGAGCACGAGGGCGAGCTCGAGGAGCGCGGAGGCGACCGCGGAGCGCCAGAGGCCGAAACCGAGGAGCGGCAGCGTGCCCGCGTTACCGGGCAGGAGCGGCATGTCCGCCCGGTGCATCGGCAGATCCAAGAGCCAGTGCGAGAAGACGACGGCCGCGAGCACCACGGCCACCGAGCGCCGCCACCAGATTGCGCAGACGAGCCCGAACGTGACGGCGATGACGAGCGCTCCCACGAGCGAGTGCGTGTAGTCGGCGTGGATGATGCCCTCGCCGTAACCGCCGCGCGTCCCCGCGACCTTCTCGATCGGCTCGATGCCGGCCGCGAAGAGCGGCACGAAGATCACGTCCATCCACACGCTCGCGAGCATCAGGGCCCAGAGCGGCGCGCGCGGCGCCTTGGCCTTGACCGCGGCGGCGAACCCGAAGTGGCCGGCGATCACGGCGCCTCCTTGCGCGGCGACGGCCACGGTAGCCGGCGGTCGATGCGGCCGACGACGACGACGAACAGGGCGATTGCGAGAATGAACGACATGTTTCGAGCCTCCTCCGGCGCGGTGCCGCCGGGGTCACGCTGAATCTGGTCGAATTCGGGCGGTTTCACCGTGACGGCAGGCGTCGAATCGACTGACCGCGGGCGCCAGCCGGGCCCCATTTGCCGCTCGCGGGCCGCCCGACCATTCTGACGGCGTGTCGGAAGTCGCGGTTTCGGCGAGCGTCGGCCGGATGATCGTGGGAGCCGCCGGGGCTCTCGGCGCCGACCCGGCGGAGCTCGTCCGCCGGACCGGGTTCGATCCGGAGCGCGCGCGCGACCCCGACGCGAAGATCCCGCTCGCCGTCGAAAACGCGCTCTGGAACGAAGCGGCGCGTCTCACCGGCGACGAGGCGTTCGGCCTGCACGCCGCCGAGCGCCTCACGCCGGGGACCTTCGACGTCCTCGACTACGCCGTGCGCACGGCGCCGACGCTCCGGAGCGCGCTCGAGCGGCTCGCGCGCTATAACCGCCTCGTTCACGACGCCGCCGTCTTCACGCTGCGCGACGACGAGCAAACGCTCCGCGTCGAGCACGGCTTTCGCAGCGGGCCGCACGTGCCCTGCCGTCACGCGTCCGAATTCACGCTCGCTACCCTCGTCGTGCTCGGCGCCGAGCTCCTCGAACGAGCGCTCGAGCCGCTCGCCGTCGAGTTCGCGCACGCGGCGCCGGGCCCCGAGGTCGGCGCCGAACACCGGCGTATTTTCGGCGTGGAGGCGCGTTTTTCCCAGCCGCTGAACGCGCTCACGCTCGCGCGGGAGAGCGTGGAGCGCGCGCTGCCGCGAGCCGATCCCGGGCTCTCTCGCGTGATCGAGCGCCACGCCGAGGCGCTCCTCGCCGCCCTGCCGCCGCCGAGCGAAACCACGGGCGATCGCGTGTGGCACCTCTTGTCGAAGACGCTCGGCGAGGGGGCGCCGGCTCTGGCCGACGTCGCGGCGCGGCTGAAGATGAGCGAGCGCAGCCTGCAGCGGAAGCTCGCCGACGAAGGCAAGAGCTTCGAAGCGCTCCTCGACGACGTGCGTCGCAAGCTCGCCCTGCGCTACCTCGCGGATCCGAAGCTCGCGATCGCCGAGGTGGCGTACCTGCTCGGCTACTCCGAGCCGAGTCCGTTTCACCGCGCGTTCAAACGCTGGACCGGGAAAACCCCGAACGAAGCGCGGGCGACGGCCTGACGCGGGCTGCCGAACGCAGGGGCCGGCTCCGTGAGGTCTCTACTTCTTGCGCGCGCTCAAGAGTTCTTGCGCGCGCTCAAGAGGAGCCAGGTGACGACCGAGGTGCCGAGCGAGACGGCGAACATGAAGAGCGCCCAGATGGGGCGGGAAATCAGCGCGGAGCGCCGTTCGACGACCACGAAGCCGAGCTCGACGGCGAGCGCGGCGATGCCGTACGCCGCGGCCGAGTAGAGCACCGTGCCGCGCAGGCGCGCCATGAGCTCGAGGCTCTTCGGGGTGCTCGGCCAGACGTGGCGCGCGAGATGCCGCACCCACAGGACGAGCGGCGTGACGAGCGCGGCCGTCACGCCGACGATGCAAAGGACGGCCTCGACCTGGCTCAGATTGTCGTCTTTCTCGGAGCGCGTGAGGCGAATCATCCCGCCGACGGCGACGGCCACGTTCGCGACGAGCCACGCGAACCCGAGCCCCGAAAACGCGAGCAGCCCGGGTCGCGCCACCCGCACGCTCTGTTGCGTCTGCTCGAGATGAGCTCGGACCTGGCGCGGCGAGAGGCGCTTCACCACCGTCTGCGCGTTCGGATCGGGCGGGTTCGAAGGGGGCGGCGCCGCCGACGGACGGCTCAGGAGCTCCGGATCGTAGGCGGCGAGCTCGCGTTCGAGCTCCGCCATGCTCTGGTAACGATCCTTCGGATCCTTCGCCATCGCGCGTTGAATCACGAGCTCGAGTGCGAGCGGCACGTCCGGATTGACGACGGTCGGACGCCCCGGCTCTTGCACGAGCACGGCCGTGAGCGTGGCCATGGCGTCGAGCCCCTCGAACGGCTTTTTCCCCGTGAGCGCGCGGTAGAGGATGGCACCGACGGCGTACACGTCGGCGCGCTTGTCGACCCGGTCGCCGCGCGCCTGCTCGGGCGCCATGTAATCCGGCGTGCCCATGACGACGCCCGTCTTCGTGAGCGCCTCGCCGCCGGCCTGCGCGACCTTCGAGATGCCGAAATCGATGACTTTCACCGTCGCGGTCTCGAGCTTCGAAACGTCGCCGGTGAGGAACACGTTCTCGGGCTTCACGTCGCGGTGGACGACGCCCGTCTCGTGCGCGGCGGCGAGCGCCTTGCAGATTTGACGCACGATGCGCACCGCGTCGGCCAGGGGCAGCTTGCCGGCGCGCTCGAGATACTCGCCGAGCTCTTCACCCTGCAGGAGCTCCGCGACGAGGTACGGCTGGCCCTCGGGCGTCACGTTCACGTCGTGGACGCCGACGACGTTCGGGTGCGAGATGCCGCTCGCCGCTTCGGCTTCGCGCTGAAACCGCGTCACGACGTCGGGCTGCCGTGCCAGATCCGGATACAAGAATTTCACAGCGAAGCGCTTGCTCGAAAGCCGCGTGTGTTTGGCCTCGTACACGCGCCCCATGCCGCCCTCGCCGAGCACGCGCGTGACGACGTAGGAGTCGGCGAGCACTTGCCCGAGCAACGGATCTTCGTCTTCCGGCGCGTCGTCGAGCGGCACGGCGTCCCGCGGACACACGCGAAAGTCGGCTGGAAATCGCCCGCCGCACTGCGGACAGTGCCGACTGAGCGACACGGAGCTCGGCATCACCGTGCGCGGCTTCGGCTCCGGCGGATACACCGGCACCATTTGCGGGCGCGGAGCCGAGGGGTCGGGCATGGGGGCCTCCATGCTACCATCCATCGTCGAGCGGGCCCCGCCGAGCGACGCTCATGAACCGACGAACACCGCTGCTCTTGCTCGCGCTCGCAGCGGCGTCAGCGGGGCCGCCGGGCTGCTCGGAAAGCGGAAACCACACGACCACACCTGGTGCGAGCGGCGCGACCATGACGGGCTCCGCCGGCACGCCGAACAGCATCATCGTCGTCCCCGTCGCCAGTTGCTCCGCCGCGCCCGACCCGATGATCGCGCCGGGCGCCGCCGACCCCCTGTGCACCGCCGGCATGCCGACGGTCACGTTCGCGCAAGACGTGGCGCCGCTCGTGCGCTGCACCGGCGAGGCCTGTCACAACGCTTGGTCGTACGGCACGCTGGTCGGCAAGCAGTCACTCGCGTGCTGCGACAAGCGACTCATCGTCGATCCCGGACACCCGTCGACGAGTCACTTGGTGCAGGCGGTGAGTGACATGGACAGTTGCGTCGGGCGCATGGGACAGCTCGAAGCGCCCGAGATCGCGACGATTGTCGCGTGGATTTGCGAGGGCGCGCCCGACAATTGAGCGCCGCCCTCGCCGCTGCCCACCGCCTCAGCGCTTGACGACCACGAACACCGTGACGCCGCGGTGATTGACGAGGAGGAGCACGTTGCCCCGCGCCTTCTGGTAGGCGTCCTCGAAGTCGTGGACGTTCGTCACCGCCTTGCGATTCACTTCCATCACCACGTCGCCCGGACGCAGACCCGCGCGCCCCGCGGGGCTGTTCGGCTGGATTTGCGTCACCACCACGCCCTTCACCGCGTCGTCGTTGATGCCGAACTGGCGGCGCGCCTCGGGCGAGAGATCGGACAGCGTGATGCCGTCGAGTCCGCGTGGAGCGCCGGGTTGCGCGGTCGGGCTCGACCGACCCGCGTTGTCGCCCGTCATCTCGCCGAGCGCCGCGGGGACGACGCGCAGCTTGCCGTCGCGATAGAGCTCGAGGTCGACCTTGTTGCCGGCGCCGGCCGCCGCGATCGCGTTCCTGAACTCGCCGGTCGTGGTCACGTCGCGGCCCTGCACCTTCTCGACCACGTCGCCGCGCAGAATGCCCGCCTTCGCCGCGGGCGAGCCGCCCTGCACGTCGGCGATGAGCACGCCGCGCGCGGTCGGAAGCTTCATCGCCTGACTGAGCTCGCCGTCGACGTCCTGAATCGACACGCCGAGCCAGCCGCGCGAGACCTTGCCGTACTTCCTGAGGCTGTCCATGATCGGCACCGCCATGTTCGTCGGGATGGCGAAGCCGATGCCCTGGTAGCCGCCGCTCCGCGACAGAATCGCGGTATTGATGCCGACGAGCTTCCCGTCCATGTCGACGAGCGCGCCGCCCGAGTTGCCGGGGTTGATGGCGGCGTCCGTCTGGATGAAATCCTCGTAGTCTTCGATGCCGAGGTCCGAGCGGCCTTTCGCGGAAACGATGCCCATCGTCACCGTTTGACCGACGCCGAACGGATTGCCGATGGCGAGCACGACGTCGCCGAGCCGGAGCTTCCCGGAGTCGTCGATCGGAATGGCGCGTAGATCGGCGGGGCCGTTCTTGAGCCGAATGACGGCGATGTCGCTCTTCGGGTCGGTGCCGACCACCTCGGCGTCGAACTCGCGCTTGTCGAAGAGCGTGACTTTGATCTCTTGCGCGTCCTCCACCACGTGGTTGTTCGTGATGATGTAGCCGTCGTTCGAGATCACGACGCCGGAGCCCATGCCCTGCTCGCGCCGCTCGCCGCCCTCCTGCGGTCCGAAGAAGAACGGGAACGGGAGGCCCTGCATCCCGCCCTGCATCTTGGCCATCTTGGTCATCGAAATGTTCACGACCGAAGGGAGCACGCGCTCGGTGATGTCGGCGATGCTCGCCTGGCCCTGGTTGCCCGCCGCGGTGAGCGTGGCGGACGGGAGCACGGTGACGGGCGCGCGACTCAGGGAGCTCGTCTCGGGCGCGAGGTCTTGGTGGACGCCGCTCGAGGTCGCGGCGCGAGCGCAACCGAGCGGAATGACGCCGAGCAGGGTGATGAGCGCGAGAGGACGGTGCCAAACGGAGCGATTCATGGCTTTCGTTTCGTCGAACACGCCGCCTGCGCCGCCGATTCCCGCCGTCAGAAATCCCAAAGTTGACGCGAGGTTGTCGGCGCGGTCCCCAGGGTTCGGAGCCCGCGGCTCCGGCCGTTGCGCACGTTCGCGCCGTAGAGCCGGAAAAGTGGCATGGGGTATTACCTTTCGTACACGGGCGGCCGTTCTGCTCGTTCGCGTTCCCGGCCGCGCTCGACGCGGTGCGGGGTCTCGGAAGCCCGATGGACCTCGGCTACCTCGAAGAGGCGCCCCTTTTTTGTTACGTGTTTCGGCGCGAGGGCGACGAGTTCGTGCTCGCCCAACTGAACGCGGCGGCGCGCGAGCGTAACCCCGGGATGAGCGCGTTCATCGGGCGGCCGATGGCGCACCTCTACAGCGACCAGCCCGCCGTAAGCGCCGCGGCGCGGCGTGCGGTGAGCGACGGCGTCGTCGTCGACGAGGAGTTCGAGTTCCGCAGGCACGATCGCACCGAGGCCACGCAGCGCCTCAAGCTGCGCTTCATCCCGGCGCCGCCGGCGCACGTGCTCATTTGCGTGCAGGAGGTGAATCGGCCGGACATGACGCAAACCGCCTTGAACGAGAGCGAGGCGCGTTACCAGAGCCTGGTGGCGTCGCTGCCGGACGCCGTGCTCCTGCGGGGCGCCGACGCGCGGGTGCTCTTCGCCAACGACGTGGCGCTCAAGCTCTTCGGAGCCGCTTCACCGGCCGATTTGCTGGGCAAACGCGACGTGCTCGCGCCCGAGATCATGGTGCGCGACGAGGCCGGCGAGGCCATCCGCCCGGACGACGTGCCGAGCATCCGCGTGCTCGCGACCGGCCAGCCCGAGCGGGGCCAGGTGTACTCCTTCCTGCGGAACGAGGAGCTCCGCTGGATGCGCGTCGCCGCCCAGCCCGTTCGCTCGAGCGACGGGCGCGTGACCGGCTCCGTCACGACGTTCACGGACGTGACCGAACGCATCGCCGCGCAGACCGCCTTGCGCGAGAGCGCGTCGCGCCTCGACATCGCGCTCGCTTCGGCGCGCATGGGCGTCTGGGAGTTCGTGCCGGCGCTCGACCACGGCTGGTGGTCGCCGAACCTCTCCGACATCTTCCAGCTCGGCGGGCACGAACCGGGCCTCCTCACCTTCCTCGAGCACGTTCACGCCGACGACCGAGCGGGCGTGAACGATCGGATCACCGCGCTCGCCACGGGCGTGCACGGGCAGACGGTCGAGCACGAATTCCGCATCCTCGGCGACGACGGCATCACGCGCTGGGCCCGGGTTTTCGGCCGGCTGACGGTGACGGGCACGCGGCGCGTCCTCGCCGGCACGACGATGGATATCACCGAGCAACGCTTGCTCGAGGAGCAGCTCCACCGCGCGAGCCGGCTCGAAAGCATCGGGCGCCTCGCCGGCGGCGTGGCCCACGACTTCAACAACCTGCTCGCGGCGATGCTCGGTTCGCTCGACCTCATCGAAGGCCAGGTCTCCCCCGAGATCCACGAAGACCTCGCGACGATTCGCCACAGCGCGCTCCGCGCCCGCGACCTCACCCGCCAGCTCCTCGCCTTCGCGCGCAAGCAGCCGGTCGTGTGGCGCACGGTCGATCTCGGCGTGCTCGTCCGCGAGGTCGAGCTCCTCATCAAGCGCTTGGTCGGCCCGCGCATCGCCATCTCGATCGTGACCGTCGGCAGGCCGCTCGTGAGCGCGGACCCGTCGCTGCTCGAGCAGGTGCTCGTCAATCTGGTCGTGAACGCGCGCGACGCGATGCCCGACGGCGGCCGCCTCGAAATCCACGTCGAGAGCGAACCGGCGACCGCGGCGGCGCCGCACGGCAGCGCGCGGCTCAGCGTCACCGATTCCGGCGTCGGCATGGACGAGGAGACGCGCACGCGGATTTTCGAGCCGTTCTTCACGACCAAGGCGCTCGGCACCGGCCTCGGACTCGCGAGCAGCTACGGCATCATCCAGCAGCACCGCGGGGACATTCACGTCGAGAGCGAGCCGCAGCGCGGGACGCGCTTCGTCGTCACGCTGCCTTGCCTCGCGCCGGGCGACGAGCCGCGGGCGAAGACGGTGCCGCCGCCGTCGTCGGCACACGCGCGCGGCACGGTGCTCGTGGTCGACGACGAAGACGCGGTCCGCCGCACGACCGCGCGCCTCGTTCAGAGCCTCGGCTACGAAGTGCTCGACGCGGGCAACGTGACGCAGGCGCTCGATCGTTCCACGGCGCACGGCGGCCGCATCGATCTCCTGCTCTGCGACATCGCGATGCCCGGCGAGGACGGACGCGACCTCGCCGCCGAGCTCGTGAAGCGGCGCACGAACCTCAAAGTGGTCTTCATGTCGGGCTACTCGAACGACATGCAGGAGATGCGGCTCGAGGGCGCGCTCTTCCTGCAAAAGCCGTTCAGCCGCGACGAGCTCGCGCGCAAATTGGCCGAAGTCGGCGGCGACTGACGCGGGCTCTAGTTCGAGAGCGGACAGTCGACGGGCGCGCCGCTCGCACCGTCGAACGTGAGGTCGTCGAGCGTGAGGTCCACGGCGAACGGCGTACCGGACGCGTCGGGCGCGATCAGCCACTCGAGCCCGAGGAGCTGCGTCGGGTCGAGCCCGGCGAGCGGCGCGCCGTTCGTCAGGCTCGAGAAGGCGACCGTTTGCGGCGTCGAGCCCACGCCGAGGTAGACGAACGGGGAGCTGCAGTTCGAGGCGGGGCCGGGGCAGCCTCCCTTGCGGTTGAGCTGGTCGGGGGGTTCGTCCGCGTTTTGCTGCACGACGAAGCGAACCACGTCCGTGGCGTCGACCGATCCGGAGGTTCCGCTCAGCGTGAAGGTCATGGACCGATACGCCGACAAATCCGTGCAGGCGTTGAAGTAGACGCCGAACCCCGAGTACGTCCCGACCGAGCCGGTGACGTGGAAGCTCTCCGTGTTCGTGAAGTCCGTCCGCAAATCGCCGAACACGAAGAGGCCGCCCAAGGCGTTCACACCCCAGTCGCGGACGGCATTGCAGCTCGCGGTCGGCACGGGCTCCACACACGTGAAGGTTCCGTTTCCGGCCACGTTCTCGGCGCCCGCGGCGCTCGCACCGGCGCGACCGCCGCCGCTCACACCGCCCTGGCCGGCGCCCGCAACGGCCCCGCCGCCGACCCCGCCGGCTCCGGCCGGCGTCTCGGTAGCACCCTCCGCGTCGTTTTGGCCCGCGAGCTCGCCCCCACCACCCTGCCCCGACGCCTCCACGTCGCCACCGCCACCGGACGGCGCGTTTGCCGAGCCGGCACCCGCGCCCGACGTGCACGCGAGGCCGCACCCGCCGCCGGCCTTGCCCCCTTGGCCCGCACCGGCTCCGTTCGCTCGGCCCGCCGCCGCGAGCGTCCCGCTCTCACCGCCGTGCGCCGGTGCCGGGGTTTCGCTCCGCGAGCGCCCGCAACTCGCGAGGACCACCAAAACGACTGCGACTCTCGCCGCTCCCTCTGCCGAACCCATGCTCGCATTTTGCAGCAGCGTGGCTCGACCGTAAAGGGATCGTTCAGTTCAGTCCACACCCACGATCACGTCGGAGGATTTGATGATCGCTTTTGCCGGCGCCCCGACCGTGAGCGCGAGCTCGTCGACCGCTTCGTTCGTGATCGACGCGGTGACGACGAAGCCGGTCGCGACTTCGATTTTGACGTGAGACGTAGTCATTCCTCGAGTGATGGCCACGACTTTGCCCGGAATGACGTTGCGTGCAGAGAGTTTCATGGCGGCTCCGTTCGGTGAGGCCGTTGCTCGAGATGCAAACTTCGTGTTAGCGGTCACCGAAACGCCATGGCGCTTCAAGTGATTGGTGCAGGCTTCGGTCGCACGGGTACGTTGTCCACGTATACCGCGCTCAACAAGCTCGGATTTCCTTGTTATCACATGTTCGAAGTCCTCGAGAACAAGGACAACAAGACGCACCTCGACTTTTGGCGCGGCGTCGCGGACACCCCGGCGGGCACCAAGCACGATTGGGATCGCGTGTTCGCGAAATACACGGCCGCGGTCGACAACCCCGCGTGCTGCGTGTGGCGCGAGCTCCTCGAGGCGTATCCGGACGCCAAGGTGATCTTGACGCTGCATCCGAAGGGCGCGGAGGCCTGGTACGAGAGCACGATCGACACCATCTACTTCACGGAGAACCGCTGGCAATTCAAGCTGCTCCGGCACTTCGCGCCGTTCATACGCAAGATGGGCGACATGTCGCGCAAGCTGATTTGGCAGCGCAACCACCGCGGCACCATGAACGACCGGGCGCGCGCCATCGCTCACTACCAAACGCACATCGACGAGGTGAAGGCGGCCGTCCCGCCCGAAAAACTCCTCGTCTTCAAGGCGAGCGAAGGCTGGGACCCGCTCTGCCGTTTCCTCGCGGTGCCCGTCCCGAGCGAGCCCTTTCCGAACGTCAACGACCGGGCGCAAATCAAGAAAGTCATCGCCGGCATGACCGTCGGCGCGTACGTCATCATCGCGCTCGGAGTCGCGGCGGCGGCCGGCTTGGTCTACGCGGCGACGCGCTTTTTCGGCTGACGATCGCTACTCTCACGTCGTCTCGAGGCAATCATGAAAATCGTCCACCTCGTTCCACTCGCGCTCGCCGTCACCGTCACCGTCACGTCGGCCGCGTTCGCCGACTCGCCCCAGGACAAGAAGGGCGCGCCGGCGAGCTCGAGCGGCAAGAAGACCACGCCGCCCCCGCCCGCCAAGGGCTCGAAAGACACGGGCAAGACCACGAACAAAGATCCGGCCGCGAAGTGACGGCTCGGCTCGCCGGCTGAGCGGCGAGCTCGCTACTTGATCTCGCCGCAGCCGATGCGGCCGCCCGCGTTGCCCGTGGGCTGTCCGCCGTCGTCCTTCTTTTCGTGGATGATGATGGCGCGGCCGAGGAACGAGTTCGGGTCGTTTTCCTTCAGGTTCGCGCCCGCCGCGACGATTTCGAGCGTGCCCTTGCCGTTCGCGTCGACCGTGATGTTACCGAGGTCACCGAGGTGGCGCGGGCTGGTCGACGGGAGCGCGTGAGGATTGTTCGCGGGGTTGAAATGCCCGCCCGCGCTCTTGCCCTCGGGGTCGCTGCAATCACCCTTTTCGTGGACGTGCGCGCCGTGCTCGCCGGGCGGCACGTTCGCGAGCGCGAGCGTCACCTTCACGCCCTCCGGCACCTCGGTGAACGTCGCCTTGCCGCTGATGTTCGAATTGCTCTTCGGTTGAATCGTGACCTCGATCGTCTTCGGGCCCATGGCCGTCGCCGCGGGCGTCGACGAATCCGCCGGCAACGGGTTGTTGCTCGTCGCGGACGGAACCTCGGGCGGCGTGTTCTGCTGGCCGCCCCCGCAGGCGGCGAGAGCGAGCGAGGCCGAGCCGAGGACGGACCAGATGAACTTTGCGTGAGACATCGAGAAACCTCCGTGGCGCGTGTTGCGGCGCGCCGACTCCTGCGAGCGTCGAGTTGCCGGAGGGACGCTAGGGGCGTGCCCGCGATCGCGTCAATGGGCAGAAGTGACACGCGGCGCGCCGGGCCGCCCCGTGGCGAAACGCTCGAGCTCCGGCGCGAGCTCGGCGCACCACAAATCGAGGTATTCGCGGCTGATCGCCGAAGCGTGCGGCAGAAGCCGCAAGCGCGGGGCGCTCCAGAGCGGCGAGTCCGCGGGGAGCGGCTCGTGCTCGAAAACGTCGAGGAAGGCGCCGCCGAGCGCGCCGTGCTCGAGCGCGCCGAGGAGCGCGCTTTCGTCGACGACGTTGCCGCGACCGAGATTGTAAAAGTACGCGCCCGGCTTCATCGCGGCGAAGGCGCGCGCGTCGAAGAGATGCGCGGCGCCGGTGTCGCTCGGCAGCGTGACGACGACGTGATCGGCCGAGGCGAGCAGCGCCGGGAGCTCGGCCGCCGGATGGACGGCGTCGGCCGGCGCGGGATCGACGGCGGCATTGCGCTTCACGCCGAGGACGCGCAGGCCGAGCGCCTTCAGGCTCTGCGCGCAGCGCCGTCCGAGCGACCCGTAGCCGACGACGAGCGCGGTCTGCTCGGCGAGGCGCCGCGTCGGCGAAAACGTGTCGCGCTCGAAGCGGCGCTCGCGCTGCTGCGCCTCCGCGAGATCGAAGCGTCGCGACCAGTAGCTCACCATGGCGACCAGCGTTTCACCCATGATTTGGCCGTGAAACGCGCCGTGCAGCGGGCGCACCCGGCCGCTCGGATCGGGCGCGACGCGCTCGCGACCGGCGGCGGGCGTCGCCACCAAGCGCAACAGGGGCGCTCGCTCGTACCACGCGGCGTCGAAGCGCCACACGAGCGCCCCGTGCGCAGTCGGGAGCGCCCCCAAAAACTCGCTCTCGGACGCGCAGGCGACGAAGTCGAGCGCGGGGTGCGCGGCGCGAAGCCGGGCGAGTTGCTCCTCGGACAGGTGAAAGGCCCGTACCTCGTGCACGAGGTGGACGAGAACGGTGAGCGCCTGAGCCACGACGACCGACCCTCGGGGCCTCAGAGGCCGGCGAGCCAGAGCGCGAGATCCGGCAGCGGCAGGCTCCGGCTCGCGAGCTTCGAGCGCACGACCGCGCCCGGCATGCCGTAGACGACCGCGGTCGCCTCGCTCTCGACGACGACGGTGCCGCCCGCGTCGACGATGGATTTCGCGCCGCGCGCGCCGTCGTCCCCCATGCCCGTGAGCACGACGGCGACGGCGCGGTTGCCGGCGACGCGCGCGACGCTCTGCAACATCGCGTCGGCGCTCGGCACGTAGCGATCCTCCGGCTCGGGCGCGCGCAGCCGAATTTTCGTGCCGCGGGCGCTGGCTTCGACCTCGAGACACTGGCGTCCGGGGCAGACGAAAGCCGTGCCGGCCTCGAGCATGTCGCCGTCTTTCGCTTCGCTCACGGCGAGCGGGCTCCGGCGGTCGAGCCGCTCGGCGAACGTGCGCGTGAAGCTCTCCGGCATGTGCTGCGCGACCACGATCGCGTGCGGGTACTTGGTCGGCAAGCGGCTGAAGAGCTCGAGCAGGGCGCTCGGGCCGCCCGTCGAGGCGGCGATGGCGACGATGTTCTGCGGCGCGAGCCCCGAGTGCGTCTTCTGCACCGGCGCCGAGGCGAGCGGTTCGCGGCGCGTGGGCGTCGAGACCCGCACGCTCCGCGCGAGCTCGACCTTGCGCAGGAGCTCCTCGCGCACGCTCTTGAGCTCGGGGTCGATGTAGCGATCGGGCTTGGCCACGAAGTCGAGCGCGCCGAGCTCGAGCGCCTTGAACACGTTCTCCTTCTGGCTATAGCTCGAGATCACGATCACGGAGACGGGCGTGCGGCTCATCAAGATGCGCAGGAACGTGAAGCCGTCCATCTTCGGCATCTCGAGATCGAGCGTGATCACGTCGGGTTTGAGCGACGAGACCATGCGCAGCGCCTCCTCGCCGTCGGCGGCGCGCCCGACGATCTCGATCGACGGCGAGGTCGACAGGATTTCGGCGATGCTGCGGCGATTGAAGGCCGAATCATCGACGATCAACACCTTGAGCGGCTGTACCCCTTCGTTCGGCATCACGTCCTCTGTCCGTTGAAGCGCCAGGCTAGAACTGGCTTTCTATATACGAGGTCTTCTCTCAGGTGCACGAGCTCGAACGCGGTCGACACGTTCAGCAGCGACTCGGAATGGCCGAGCAGGAGATACCCGCCCGGGACGAGCCGCTCGTAGAAGCCGTCGATCACGCGCCGGCGGGATTTCATGTCGAAGTAGATCAGCACATTGCGGCAAAAGATCACATCGACTTGCGGGATCATCAGCGCGCGACCGCCGTCCATGAGATTGAGCTGGCCGAAATGACAGATCTTCTTGAGCTCGGGCGCGACCTCGCAGCCGTCGTCGACGCGCGAGAAGTACTGGTGGCGGATTTCGTGCGAAGTCGTGCGGAACGCCGCCTCGCGATAGATGCCGCGCCGCGCCGCGGCGACCGAACCGCGACAGATGTCGCTGCCGACGACCTTCACGTCCCAGTTGCGAAAAAGGCCCGATTCGAAGAGGAGAATTGCGATCGTGTACGCTTCCTCGCCGGTCGCGCAGCCCGCGCTCCAGATGCCGAGCCGGCGCCGGCCCGCGTTGGTTTGCGCGAGCTCGGGTAGGAGCTGGTCGCGAAACGCGCGGAGCTGGTATTCCTGCCGGAAAAAATACGTCTCTTTGGTGGTGAGGCGTTCGATCGCTTCCTCGAGCTCGCCCGGGCCGCGCGGATCGAAGCGGAGGAATTTGTAGTACGCGTAGAAATCGTCGAGACCGAGCGCCTCGACGCGATCGACCAGCCGGCGCTCGAAGAGGAACATCGCGTCGTCGTCGTAGTGGAGACCGGCGTGCTCGTAGAAGAGATCGCGGAGCAGCCGGAACTCTTCGGTCCCGAGCTGCGCGTGCGGCAAGAGGCGCGAGGAGATCATCGCGGCAGGTAGCTCCCGCGCGTCGGCAGCGGGCTTCGGTGCACGCCGACCATGCTCTCGAGCGCGCGGCCGATCGCCTCGCGCACGAGCGGATCCTCCTCGACGGCGAGCCGCGCGCGGAGCGGCGGCGTCGCGATGTCGCCGTAACGGCCGAGCACGTCCGCCGCCAGACGCCGCACGTCCCACGCCTCGTGATCGAGCGAGACGGCGAGGTGCGCGAGAACGCGGCCGTCGCTCGACTCGCCGAGCGCGCGCACGGCGGCCTTCACGACCTCGGAGGCCGGGTGCGACAGGCCGTCGATGAGGGCCTCGATGCGGCGCGTTTCCGCGAACGCCCCGAGCGCTTCGATCGCGGCGACGGCGGCTTTCGGATCGCCCGAGCGCACGAGCGGCCGCAAGATGGGCAGCGCGCGCGGGTCGCTCGTTTCCCCCAGGCCGAGCAGCGCGGCGATGTGCATTTCGTCGTCGGGCGGGCGCTCCGCGAGCGCGATGAGTTGCACGACGCCGAGCGCCTCGCCCTCGGCCGACCGGAGGCGACCGAGCGCGCGCACGGCCGTGAGGCGCACCTCGCGCTCTTCGTCCGTCAGCGCGAGCGCGATGGGCTCGACGGCGAGCGCTCCGCCGACGGCCGCGAGCGCCGGGAGCGCGGCTCGCCGCACGGCGGGCGACGGGCTCGTGAGCGCGGCGGCCAGGAAGTCGACGTCCGCCTCGAGGCTGCCGCGTACCGGCGGACCGACGACACGGATGAGGACGGCCGCCGCGTGCGACTCGAGCGACGCGGGTCGCGCCCGGCTGGCGAGGTCGCGCGCGGCGTCGGCGAAGCGAGCCGCGAGCACGGCGAGCGAGGTTTCCGTCGCGCGGCGCACGGCCGGCGTCGACTCGCTCCCGAGCAACCGCGCGACCGCTTCGAGACAGCTTTCGTCGCCGACGGCCGAGAGCGCCCCGAGCGCGGCGCGGACGACTTCCGGCGCCGGATCGGCGAGGGCGGCGAGCGCTTCGGCGCGGACGGCGCTCGCGTTCGCGTCGTCGGCCAGGCGCGCGGCGATTTCGATGCACGCGGCGCGGCCGCTCGGCGCCGAGCTCCCCGCGCGTTCGAGCAACGGCGCGACGGCGAGCGGACCGAGCCAATCGAGCGCTTCTTCGGCGGCGCCCTGCAGGAGCTCGTCGTCGAGCGCGTCGAGCGCTTGGCCGGCCGCGCC
>Ga0335083_10002197_pt1 | contig 25983 bp, 23 predicted proteins | sample Lox_Sample_42_FD_206716 | JGI IMG/M metagenome (GOLD analysis project Ga0335083, IMG submission 206716) | Soil microbial communities from Loxahatchee National Wildlife Refuge, Florida, United States - Lox_Sample_4.2 | ecosystem: Environmental > Terrestrial > Soil > Wetlands | place: USA...
GGGTGACGAAGACGCTGCAGGAGCGCACCCAGTGCGCGACCGCAGAACATCAGCCGCCCCGATCCTTCCCACCCACATCCAGCACCAGTTTGCCCGTGTGGCTTCCATCAAACAGCCGGTTGAGCACCGTAGGCGCGTTCTCCAACCCTTCGGCGACGGTTTCCCCCGCCTTGATCTTTCCGCTCACCACCCAGCCCACCAGCTCCTGCACCGCACGCTGCTGATCCTTGTAATCGAACGCGAGGAAACCGCGCACGCTGAGGCGCTTGACGATGATGACGCTGTAATCGTCGGAGGGTTTGCCGCCGCTGGCATAGTTGGCGATGAGTCCGCACAGGGCCACCCGGCCGCCATTGACCATGCGCGACAGCACCGCGCGCATCACCGGGCCGCCGACATTTTCGAAATTGACGTGCACGCCGTCGGGCGTTGCAGCCGCCAGCTGCTGCTTGAAATCCTCGGCCTTGTAATCGACGGCGGCATCGAAGCCAAGATCGTCGACGAGATGGCGGCATTTCTCCGCGCCGCCCGCGATGCCGACCACGCGCGCGCCACGCAGCTTGCCGATCTGGCCGGCAATGGAGCCCACCGATCCGGCCGCGGCCGACACCACCAGCGTCTCCCCGGCTTGTACCGGCGCGATTTCAGTAAGTCCATAGTGCGCCGTGATACCGCTGAAGCCACAGGCGCCGAGCAGGGTAGGCAGTGCAACCGGTGGCTTGGGCGGAAGCTTCGCCCAGTAACCCGTCTTGCCTTCGTCCAATAGCGCGTAGTCCTGCCAGCCGACGAGTCCTTGCACGAGATCGCCCACGGCATAGTGTTTCGCCTTGGAGGCCACCACGCGGCCCAGACCAATGCCTCGCATCACCTCGCCGATGGCGACGGGCGGCATGTATTGCGGCACATCGCTCATCCACACGCGGTTGGTCGGATCCATCGACAGGTACAGCACGCGTATCAGCGCCTGGCCGTCCTGAAGTTCGGGAACGGGTTGCTCGCGCAGCTCGAAGTTGTCCTGTTGTACCAGGCCTTCGGGACGCGTCTTCAGCAGCAGTTGTCGGTTCGTGAGGCTCATGACGATCTCCAGGTTCAGACGGCGCGCGCGCCGCCGTCGATGACGAGTTCAGCGGCGGTGACATAACGGCTTTCGTCAGAGGCAAGATAGAGCACGGCATAGGCTACGTCGTCCGGGTCACCCATGCGGTGCATCGGGATGCCGCGTACGAGCTTGCGCGTGGCTTCTTCCTCGCCCAGCTTGTCGAAGAACGGCTTGACGATGCCGGTGCGGATAAAAGCGGGATGGATCGAATTGCAGCGCACGTCGATCTTCTGGCGCGCGCATTCCACAGCCACGGATTTGGTCAGTGCGGCGACGGCGGCCTTCGAGGTGTTGTAAGCGGTGTAATCGGGATCGACCTTGAACGCGGCCAGCGAGGAGATGTTGACGATGGAGGCCGGCTGCGCGTCGCGCAGGTAGGCCATCGCGTGCTTGCAGCCGAGCATCACGCTCTCCACGTTGACGCCCATCACGCGCCGCCACTCGTTCAGTTCGATGGCGCCGATGGCACCCAGCGAGCCGATCCCGGCATTGTTCACCAGCACGGAGAGTCCGCCCATGGCGAGTGCCGCCTCGGCGAGCAGGCGTTCCCAGTTCGCTTCATCCCTCACATCCTGCGGCGCCGACCAGGCGACCTTCTCGCCCGCCTGCCGGTTGATGTCAGCAGCAACCGTTGCGACTGCGTCGCCGTCAATATCGGTAAGAAATACCTTGGCCCCTTGGCGAGCCAGCATGCGTGCGGTGGCCGAACCCAGGCCGCCGGCCGCGCCGGTGATGAAGGCGCGCTTGCCGGCTGCGCGCTGGTGTTGCTGTGAAGTCATGCCTGGTCTCCGTGATCAGACGCTGAGATAACCGCCATCGACATTCAGCACCGCGCCGGTGGTGTATGACGCGGCGTCGGACGCGAGATACAGCGCAGCACCGGCCATCTCCGATGGCTGCGCCACGCGGCGCATGGGCACGTGCGCCAGCGCCTGCTTGAGGATGGCCGGCGTGTTGACCAGCACCGAGGCAAACTTGGTATCGGTGAGACCCGGCAGCAGCGCGTTGCAACGCACGCCCTGTTCCGCGCATTCCACGGCGAACGCCTTGGTCATCGAAATCACGGCGGCCTTGGTGATCGAATAGATGGCCTGCTGGAAGCCGGGCACCACGCCATTCACCGAAGCGACGTTGACAATGGAGCCGCCACCGTTCTTCGCCATCAGGCGTGCGCCGTGCGTGGACATGTAGAAGTAGCCGCGGATGTTGACGTCGACCGTCTTCTGGAACACCGAGGGATCGGTGTCGGTGATGTGCCCGAAGAAGGGATTGGTGGCGGCGTTGTTCACGAGGATATCGAGCCGCCCGTGCCTGCCCTGGACCTGCTCATACAGCGAGGCAATCTGCTCCATCTCGCCGATATGGCAGGCAATGGCTTCGGCTGAGCCGCCTTCGGCAGCGATCGCATCGACCACCGCCTGGCAATCGGCCTGCTTGCGGCTGGACACGACCACGTGCGCGCCGTGCCGCGCGAACAGCTTGGCGATCTCCGCGCCGATGCCGCGGCTGGCACCGGTGACGATGGCGATCTTGCCGGTGAGGTCGAAGGTGGGTGAAGTCATGGAAAAGTCCGTTGTTGATGGGTTGCAGGGGCTCTTGGCTCGTCATTCCGACCTGCGCCGCAATGACGGCAAAAGCTGGCGGCTCTGGCGGGATTTTCATCGCAACGTCACGAGTCCGGTCTGTAGCGCACGCTCCAAATGCGGCCATGCGTTGTACGACACCAATGTCGACTTACGCGAACCTAACCGAACCCGCGTCACGCCGGTGTTCACCAATGGCCAGCTGAGGCGAAAAGTTTGCGATGGCGGCGTGCCCAGCAAGGCACTGGCGATCACGGCAATGGGGCCGCCGGAAGTGAACGCCCAGATCGTCGCCGCTGGATGGTTGGCCAGCGTCTGTAGCGCGGCGAGCACGTTGGCGCGAAACGTTGGCCAGCTGCAGGTGTATTCATCGTCATGCTCGCCGCTGGCCCAGCGATCCAATGCCTCGACGAACAAGCGCTGGAAAGCGCGATGAGGATCGCCGCTTTGCCTCATGGCAGCGCGTAGCGCGCCCGGCGCGGCGAGATCCGGGCGCAGGCGTGCAAGCAGTTCGTGGTGGTCGACTTCGTCCAGGCCCTGCAGCATTGACGAGGGCGGCGACAAGCCAGCGGCGCGCAGGCAATGTTCGGCGGTATCTCGATGACGCACGCGCGGTCCGATCGCGACCAGCTCCGGCATCAGCGCACATGCGGCCAGCCACTCGCCCAGCAACACCGATTGCCGTTCGCCGATCGGCGAAAGCTGGTCATAGTCCTCGGCGCTGAAGCTGGCCTGGCCGTGGCGTATCAGCAGCAGCTCTCGCACGGCTCAGCCTTTCACTGCGATCAGGCGACGGCAGCGCATGCCCATGTAGCGCGCGGCGTCGCCGAAGCCGGCGAATTGCGGGTTGGTGGTATAGCCCAGCGCGTAGCGGCGATAGATCTGCTGGATGATCACCATCAGGCGGAACAGGCCGAACACTTCGTAGAAGGCAAAGCGCGAGACGTCCAGGCCGCTACGTTCGCCGTAATAGGCAACGACTTCCGCGCGTGTGAGCATGCCGGCCTCGTGCGTGGGCTGGCGGCGGAACGACTGGAACACCTTGTCGTCATCGGCCTGTACCCAATAGGCCAGCGAGCCGCCAAGGTCCATCAGCGGATCGCCGATGGTGGCCATCTCCCAGTCGAGTACGCCGATGATGTCGAGCGGGTTGTCCGGTGCCAGCACGACGTTGTCGAAGCGGTAATCGTTGTGGATCACGCAGCTCGCGTTGTCATGCTGAGGTTGGTTGGCACCGAGCCACGCCATCACGTCCTCGCAGGGATCGGAGCCTTCCGTCGCCGCCTGCCGCCAGCGCTCGCTCCAGCCTGTCACCTGCCGCGCGATATAACCCTCGCCCTTGCCAAGTTCACGCAGTGCGGGCTGCTGCGTGTCGACGCGATGCAGGTCGATCAGTCGATCCACGAAGCCGATGCAGAGTTGGCGCACGCCCTTGCGATCCAGTTCCAGTTCCGGCGGAAGATCACGGCGCAGGATGGTGCCGGCGAGGCGTTCCATCACATAGAAATCCTGCCCGATGACTTCGGCGTCGTCGCAGCGCGCGAGGATGGCGGGTACGTACGGATAGCTGGGTTTGAGCGCATCCATCACGTGCGCTTCGCGCAACATGTCGTGCGCGGACCTGGCCTTCGCGCCACGTGGTGGTCGGCGCAACACCAACTCACGATTTGCGTAGCTCAGCAGGTAAGTGAGATTGGAAGCACCGCCGGGAAACTGCGTGACCGTCGGCATGCCTTCGAGGCCATCGATGCAATGCTTGAGGAAGGCATCGACGCGCGGGACGTCGAACGCGTCTTCCTCGCGCACTGCGCGGGCCTGGTCCGGAATCGCGGTCATGCCTGGTGCTCCCGTGCGAGCTGCGCCTTGGCTTCGAGTTTGGCGACGACGGCGCGATGCACTTCATCCGGGCCATCCGCGAGTCGCAGCACGCGCGCGTAGGCGTAAAGCTGCGCCAGCGGAAAATCGTCGGTGAGACCGGCGCCGCCGTGGATCTGGATGGCCGCATCGGCAGCCTGCTGCGCCACGGCGGGCACCACCACCTTGATTTGCGAGATCAGGCTGAGCGCCGCCTTTGGGCCTTGGGTGTCGAGTGTCCACGCTGTCTTCAGCGTGAGGAGTCGTGCCTGTTCGATCGCCATGCGCAGGTTTGCCACGATGTCCGCGTTGCCGCCGAGCTTCAACAATGGTTTGCCGAACGCCACGCGCGATTGCGCGCGTTGGCACAACAGCGACAAGGCGCGTTCCGCCGCGCCCAGTGCACGCATGCAGTGATGCACACGGCCGGGGCCCAGGCGCCCCTGTGCGATCTCGAAGCCGCGCCCCGGGCCGAGGATGATGTTTTCCGCCGGCAAACGCACGTGCGTGAAACTGAGTTCGCCGTGGCCTGACGGTTCGTCGTAGCCGTGGAACACCGGAAGCATGCGTTCGATGTGCACGCCTGGCGTGTCCAGCGGACAGATCACCATGCTGTGGCGGCGGTGCGGCTCGGCCTTGGCATCGCTCAGGCCCATGAAGATCACGAAGCGGCAGTGCGGATGGCCCAGTCCCGTGGTCCACCATTTGCGGCCGTCGAGCACCACTTCGTTGCCTTCGATGCGCGCGGTGGCCTGCATGTTGGTGGCGTCGGATGAAGCCACGTCCGGCTCGGTCATCGCGAAGCCGGAACGGATTTCACCTTTGAGCAGCGGTTGCAGCCAGCGCGCGTGCTGCGCGGGCGAGCCGTAGCGATGCAGTACTTCCATATTGCCCGTATCCGGCGCGCTGCAATTGAACACCTCGGGTGCGATGAACGAATGGCCCATGATCTCGGCCAGTGGCGCGTACTCGAGATTGCTCAGCCCAGGGCCGTCTTCCAGATCCGGCAGGAACAGGTTCCACAGACCCGCGGCGCGCGCCTTCGCCTTGAGCTGCTCCATCACCACCGGCTGGCGCCATTCGCGATGATCGGCACTGCCGGTCAGCTGGGCCGCGTAGACAGCCTCGGCGGGCGCGATCTCCTCGCGCATGAAGCGGCTCAGACGCTCGGCCACCCGTTGGGTACGCTCGGAAGCGGTGAAATCCATAACGGTTCTCCTGATCCCCTTGCAGCGTACGCCCGTGGCATCTGATTAATGAAATGAATATGCTTTATGGCATGTCATCAATAATGTGAATGACTAGCCGCCGTGGACCGAGACAGCCGCATCGACCTGAACCTGTTCCGCGTGCTCGACGCCATCTATACCCATGGCGGCGTGAGCGCCGCGGCACGCGCACTGCACCTCACCCAGCCGGCGGTCACGCACGCGCTGGGCCGCCTGCGCGATCACCTCGGCGACCCGCTGTTCGTGCGGCAAGGCAATCGCCTTCAGCCCAACCACAAGGTGCTGGCGATGATGCCTTCGGTGCAGTCGCACCTGAAGGGATTGCTGGCGAGCACCCATGCACAAGCTCAATTCACGCCTGCGCAGCTGCAGATGGAATTCGCCATCGGCTTTCGCGACATCCTGGAATCCATTGCACTGCCGAGGCTGGTCGCCCAGTTGGGTCGAGAGGCGCCCGGCGTGCGCCTGGTCAGTCGCCGCGTCGCCGCCGACGAGATGGAGCGCGAACTGGGTGCGGGAACGCTGGATCTGATGGTCGATCGCCCCATGCGCATCGGGCCGCGCATCTCGCAGCAGCGTCTGCTCGATGAGACGCTGGTAGTGGCCATGCGGCGCAATCATCCGTTTGCGCGGCAGCTGTCACGGACGGATTACCTCGCGGCCCAGCACGTCGTCGTCTCGCCGCTCGGCGAGGCGAACGCGCTGGATACCCTGCTGGAACAGAAGGGCATGTTTCGCGAAGTACGCATGGTGGCGCAACACTATTTCGCCGCGTGCCAGATCGTTGCCGGCAGCGATCTGCTGCTGACCGTGCCCCGGGCCTATGCGGAACATCTGGCGCCGTTGCTGCCCATGGCGTTGCAGCCGTTGCCGATACGCATCAAGGCCATCCCCATCCTCGCCTACTGGCACGATGCCAAGGATGACGATCCGGCGCACAGCTGGTTTCGTGAACGCCTCGTCAACTCGATCACCGGTGCCATGCAGGCGACTTCGCAGTGACTTGCGAGCGACACGCCGGCGGGCGCACGATGCGGATAGCGCTGCATCTTCCCTGCTGCACGCGCTGAGATGACTCCAGGAAGTGCCTGGCAGCAGCACGCCGGGCCGATGCCATGACGAGGTTTCTTGCATGTCCGAGCAGTCTGCGCCCGAGGTCGTCTACGACCCGACCGATCCGATGAATCGCAAGGAGCAGATGTTTCCGCGCCTGGATCCTTCCATGGTGCAACGCATCGCCACGTATGGACACGAGGAGCATGTGCCGGCGGGCACCATGCTGTTCCAGCGCGGGGATCGCGGCGTGGATTTCTTCCTCGTGCTGGACGGACTCGTCGAGATTTTCGACCTCGACAAGCACGGCCAACCCAACGTTTTCACCATGTATGCCGCGCGACAGTTCAGCGGCGAAATGAACATGTTCAATCGCCGTGCCGTGATGGCCTCGGCGCGAGCGACGATGGATACCCGCCTGATCCGCGTGCCCGCCACGGACTTCCACCGCATGGTCGCTGCCGAGGCGGACATCAGCGAAATCATCATGCGTGCCTTCATCCTGCGGCGCGTGGGCCTGATCCGCATGGGTTATGGCGGCGTGGTGGTCGTGGGTCCGGGGCACAGCGCGGACACCTTGCGTATCGAACGTTTTCTCGTGCGCAACGGCTATCCGCATCGACTGATCGATACCGAAGTGGATCCCGACGCCGGCGGTTTCATCGAGTGCTTCCAGCTTCGCCGCGAGCAATTGCCGGTGGTGATCTGTCCGGAGAAATGCTTCCTGCAGAATCCGAGCACCGCCGAACTGGCCGACGAGCTGGGCCTCACCGAGGTGATCGATCCGCAGCACGTGTATGACGTAGCCGTGGTGGGCGCGGGGCCGGCGGGTCTTGCTGCCGCCGTGTATGCCGCGTCCGAGGGCCTGTCCACCATTGTGCTGGAAGGCATGGCGCCGGGCGGGCAGGCGGGTACCTCCTCGAAAATCGAGAACTACCTGGGTTTTCCCACCGGCATTTCAGGCCAGGCGCTGGCCGGACGTGCGCAGGCGCAAGCGCAGAAGTTCGGCGCGCGGCTAGCGGTGTCGAGACAGGCCGCCAGCATCGACTGCTCGGGGCAGCCTTATACCCTCAAGCTTGATGATGGCCAGCTCGTCGTGGCGCGCGTGGTGGTCGTCGCGACCGGCGCGCGTTATCGCAAGCTCGACGTGCCGGGTTATGCGCGCTTCGAAGGCGAGGGCATCCATTACGCGGCCACCGCGATGGAAGGCCAGTTGTGTGCGAATGAAGAAGTGGTAGTCGTCGGCGGTGGCAATTCGGCGGGGCAGGCGGCGGTCTTTCTTTCGCGCATCGCTTCCCACGTGCACGTGCTGGTGCGTTCCGGCGGGCTCGCGGCGACGATGTCCGATTATCTGGTGCAGCGCATCGCGCAGTCCTCGTCGATCACGCTGCACACGCGCTGCGAAATCACCGGCCTGGAAGGCGACAACCGGCTCCGACAGGTTACCTGGCGACATCGCGAAAGCGGTGAAGCCATCACGCGACCCATCGGCAACGTGTTCGTGATGATCGGTGCCGAGCCCAACACCGACTGGCTCAAGGATTGCCTCGCGCTCGACGACAAGGGCTTCGTGCTCACGGGACGCTGCGCGGAGGGCCATCTGCTGGAGTCGCCTTACGCCACCACGCGACCGGGCGTCTTCGCCGTGGGCGACGTGCGCGCAGGGTCCGTCAAGCGAGTCGCCTCGGGCGTGGGCGAAGGCTCGGTGGTCATCCAGGCCGTGCATCACTTCCTGCATCCGGAGCCGGTTTGAACCGGCATTACACTGTCCGCTCTTCCCGCCTGGATGTATTCATGACGCTTCGCTTCAATCTGCGGTTGTGGATGTGTTCGCATGACTGAGGTGCGCGATGCACTCGCGCGTGCCGCGAATGAACTGGGCGATCGGCTGGAGGCCGAGGTGCTGCTGGTGCATGTGCTGGGCAGGATGCGCAGCTGGCTGATTGCCCATGCGGACGATCGGCTCGATGCGGGTGATGAAGCCGCGTTTGGCGCGTTGGTCGCCCGTCGCCGTGAAGGCGAACCTGTGGCTTACCTCACCGGGCGTCGGGGATTCTGGTCGCTCGAACTGGAAGTGACGCCCGCCACGCTGATTCCCCGCCCGGAAACGGAGTTGCTGGTAGAGCTGGTGCTGGAGCGCGTGCCGGAAGATGCCACCGCGCGCGTGGTCGATCTGGGCACGGGCAGCGGCGCCATTGCGCTTGCCATCGCGCACGAGCGCACCCGCGCGCAGGTGACGGCAACGGACGCGAGTGCGAAGGCTCTGGAGGTCGCGCGGCGCAACGCGGAACGGCTGGGTATTACCAACGTGTCGTTCGAGCATGGCGATTGGTTTGCGCCGCTTTCGGGTCGCACTTTCGATGTGGTCGCGTCCAATCCGCCGTACATCGAAGCCGGCGACGAGCATTTGACGCAAGGCGATCTACGCTTTGAACCGGGCAGCGCGCTGGCCTCAGGCATCGATGGGCTGGATGACATCCGCCGCATAGTCGACCACGCCCAGGCGCATCTCGCACCGGGCGGTTGGCTGATGATGGAGCATGGCTGGAACCAGGGCCCCGCGATACGCGCGCTGCTTGAGCAGGCGGGCTACCGCGATGTATTCACCGCACAGGATCTGGAACAGCGCGATCGCGTGTCTGGCGGCCGTCGCAAACATCTGTAGGAGCGCACCCGGTGCGCGATTGGCGCCACGGTGCATCGAAGATTTGGACGTCCAAACGCTGCCATGAAAAAGGGCGACCGCCCGGCGGTCGCCCTGTCGCGCGCTGGATGCGCTCCTACGGAAAGCGTGGACTGCGGCTCAGCCCGCGCTGGCGACGTTGGACGTCGTCAGCTGCGGAAAGCGCGCGCGAATCGCGTTGCGGATGCTGGGCAGGTCCAGGCCGGCCATGGTCAGCACTTCCTCGCGGCTGCCGTGTTCCAGATACACGTCGGGCAGGCCCAGGTGCAGGATCGGCTTGACGATGCCGTGCGCCGCCAGGCACTCGGCCACGCCGCTGCCCGCACCACCGGCGATGGCGTTGTCTTCCAGCGTGACGAACGCGTCGTGCGTCTTCGCCAGCTCCAGGATCATCGCTTCGTCCAACGGCTTCACGAAGCGCATGTTGACCAGCGTCGCGTCGAGTTCGGCGGCGATTTCGGTGGCCGGCGCCAGCATGGCGCCAAAGCTCAGCAGGGCGAGGCGGCGACCGCGACGGCGCAGCTCAGCCTTGCCGATCGGCAGCGTTTCCAGGCCCTTGCTTAGGGGCACGCCCATGCCGGTGCCGCGCGGATAACGCACCGCGGCCGGCCCGTGGAACTGGAAGCCGGTGCTCAGCATCATGCGGCATTCGTTTTCATCCGCCGGCGCCATGATCACCATGTTCGGCAGGCAGCGCAGGAAGCTCAGGTCGAAGCTGCCCGAATGCGTCGCGCCATCCGGGCCGACCACGCCGGCGCGGTCGATGGCGAAGGTTACGTCGAGGTTCTGCAGTGCCACGTCGTGGATGGCCTGGTCATACGCGCGCTGCAGGAAGGTGGAATAGATCGCCACCACCGGCTTGGCGCCTTCGCAGGCCATGCCGGCCGCCAGCGTCACCGCGTGCTGCTCGGCAATCGCCACGTCGAAGTAACGCTGCGGATATTCCTTGGAGAAACGCACCAGGCCCGAGCCTTCGCGCATGGCCGGCGTGATGCCCAGCAGGCGTTCGTCGTCGGCGGCCTGATCGCATAGCCAGTCGCTGAAGATGTCGGTATAGGTGGGCTTGGACGGGCCGGACTTCTTCACCAGGCCCGCCTGCGGATCGAACGGACCCACCGCGTGGTATTCGATCTGCGCTTGCTCGGCGGGCGCGTAGCCTTTGCCCTTGGTGGTGATGACGTGCAGCAGCTGCGGGCCGGGCAGGTCCTTCACCGTGCGCAGCGCGGCGAGAAGCTGCGGAATATTGTGGCCGTCGATCGGGCCGGTGTAGTGGAAGCCCAGTTCCTCGAACAGCGTGCTGGGCACGAACATGCCCTTGGCGTGCTCCTCCCAGCGCTTGAAGAAGCGGCCAAAAAGCGACTGCTTCGGAATAGCGCGCTTGGCGCGCTCGCGCAGCGCGTTGAGTCGGCGGCTGGCCATGGCGCGCGCGGCCATCTTGGTCAACGCGCCCACGTTCTCGCTGATCGACATGCCGTTGTCGTTGAACACGACCAGCATGTTCGGCTCCACATCGCCGCCGTGGTTCAACGCTTCGAATGCCATGCCGGCGGTCATCGCGCCGTCGCCGATCACCGCCACGAACTTGCGCGGGTCGCCCTTGCGCTGCGCGGCAATCGCCATGCCCAGCGCGGCCGAGATCGAGGTGGAGGAGTGGCCGACGCCGAAGGTGTCGTACTCGCTTTCCTCGCGGCGGGGGAACGGCGCCAGGCCGTCCTTCTTCTTGATCGTGGTGATGCGGTCGCGGCGGCCGGTGAGGATCTTGTGCGGGTAGCACTGGTGGCCCACGTCCCACACGAGACGATCGTTAGGCGTATCGAACACGTGATGCAACGCCACGGTCAGCTCCACCACGCCCAGGCCGGCGCCGAAATGGCCACCGGAGCTGGCCACGGCCTCGATCAGGTACTGGCGCAGCTCGTCCGCGACGGCAGGAACCTCTTCGTCGGGGATGCGGCGCAGGTCGGCTGGCGTCTCAATGGTCGCCAGGTGGGGGAAGCGGGACAAATCGTTCATCGGCAAATTGTCGGCCCTGCGGGAGGGCGGGGCAAGGGCGGCCATGTGGAAACTTGCGGTCCATCCCCGGGAGAGCCTCTCCACACGTTGCAGACGTGCTGGGGCCCAGGCTCACGGCAGTGCCCCACACGGACTTCCCATGAGTACACGCAAGGCTTTCCAACGTTTTTCCGAGGGCGTGGCCCGCTCTTCAGGCCGGCCGACCGCATTTGTCCTGGCCGTGCTGGTCGTGGTGGCCTGGGCCGTCACCGGCCCGATGTTCCATTTCGGCGATACCTGGCAGCTGGTGATCAATACGGGGACGACGATCGTCACCTTCCTGATGGTGTTCCTGATCCAGAACACGCAGAACCGCGATTCCGCCGCGTTGCAGATCAAGCTGGACGAGTTGATCCGCAGCTCCTCGGCCCACAACGCCATGTTGAATCTGGAAGAGCTGGACGACGCCTCGCTGGACCGGATCCGCAAGCACTACTGCAAGCTCGCCCAGTTGGCGGCCGAAGGCGCCGCCGACGACATCGAGCGCGAGCTGGACAGGGACGAGGGACGTACGGCCTGAGCTTCAGGCCATGTGTTCCCGGCGGTCGCGGGGCAGGTGGCTGACCAGGAATTCCATCTGGTCGGCCAGGATGTTGCGGTTGGAGAGGATCAGGTGCTCCACCCAGCTCGGCCGGTAGGGCACGGCCAGCAAGGGCATGTTGGCCTGCTGGGGCGTGCGGTTGGCCTTCCTGAGGTTGCAGGCGAGGCAGGCGCTGACCACGTTTTCCCAGGTGTCCTTGCCTCGCTTGGAGATAGGCAGCACGTGGTCGCGGGTGAGCTCGCCGCGGCTGTAGCGGTCGCCGCAATACAGGCAAAGATAGCGGTCGCGGGCGAACAGCGCGGTGTTGGTGAGCGCCGGGGCCGGGTCGATCGCGTGTTCGCGGCAGTGGCCGGTGCTGGCGATGATGGGATGAAGGGAAAGTTCGCTCTGCCGGCCGCTGGCGCGATTGTGTCCGCCATGCACGGTGAGACAGGGGTCCCCCAGGGTCCAGGCGACAGCTTCGCGGACGTAGAGGCAAACAGCTTCCTGCCAGCTAATCCAGTCGAGAATCCGTCCGGCGGCGTCCAGCGAGAGCACGCGGGTCGAGTGCAGGTCGACGACGCGGCCAGGTACTTCCATCAGCATGCAAAACCGTCCTTCAACCCAGGGGAATGAACGTTCGGGCGCTGCAACGATGCTCGTAGCGGGTCCAGCATAGACCAATTCAGTTACAGAACACACGCAAATGGTTGTCCCGGCAGGGAGAACGGATCCCGGGCGAGGGTGTTCTCCGGGCACTTTGCACTGATATAGTGTCCGTTCATCTGTAGACCCGGGGCCGGGTTTGGGAGGGGGAGCCTGGGTGGCGACCCCGGCACGGCAGGGGAGAGGTAGTAAACGTGGCTGAAGTTCTTTTCTACGAGCGTCCCGTTCCGCTCAATCGCAACGACCACAAGGATCTGCGCATCAAGCCGATCCCGAATCTGAAGTTCGCCAGCACCGTGCATTCGGTGCCGCTGACCGGCGTGGAGTTTCCGGCCGCTGCGCGCGATATTCCGATCCTGTTCGGTGGCCTGACCGCGGCCGATGCCGGCCCGATGGCGCTGCTGGGCCTGCGCGAGAACGAGAACCTGTTCGTCGACGCCGATGGCCGTTGGGAACAGAACATGTACATCCCGGCGTTCGTGCGCCGCTATCCGTTCATCCTGGCCGAGAAGCCGGCTGGTACGGAAGGCGACGACTTCACCGTGTTCCTCGATGAGGGCTACGAAGGCTTCGGCGCCGAAGGCGACCGTCTGTTCAAGGAAGACGGCACCGACTCCGAGCTGCTTACCAACGCCGTGAAGTTCCTCGGCGAATTCCAGCAGCACGTGGGTCGCACGCAGTGGTTCATGGAGCAGCTGCGCAAGCACAACCTGCTCGAGCCGCGCAACATCCGCCTCGAGAAGGACGGCAAGTCGATCAACCTCAATGGCCTGTTCGTGGTCAGCGAGGAGAAGCTGCGCCAGCTCGACGAGAAGACCACGCAGGAATTCCTGCGCGAAGGCGTGCTGGGCTGGATTTACGCGCACCTGCTGTCGCTGGGCAACATCGATCGCGTGTCGATGCGCCTGAGCCAGCGTGAGCAGGCTGAAGAAGCCACTTCCGCGCTGAAGAACTGATGTTCCGGCGCCGCGGCATCGCATGATGCCGCGGCGCTTTTTCCGCCGCGCGCAACGCGCAGCGATGTCCTGTTCCAGCCGCTGACGCGGCCTTCCTCACATCCTTCAAGCATGCCCCGGCGATATGCTTTGCGTCTGCGGGCCGAGTGAGTGTCCCGTGCCCGCGGTCTTGGCGGGGTGTGGCATGTCCGAGCAGAACAAGCGTGTGGTGCTGGATTACGTGGATGCCTTCAATCGCGCCGATCTCGACGCGGTGTGCGAACTCTTCGCTCCGGATGCATTGATCCACGGCGCGCTTGGCTGGGGCGGCATCGAGGCGGCCCGTCCGGTCTGGAGCGACCTGATGCGCTGTTTCCAGATCAGCCTGGAAGTGGATGCGGTGGTGGCCGAAGGCGACTCGGTGGCCGTGCGCTACACCGAACGTGGCCGTTCCGTGGCGTCGTTCCGTGGCGGTCCGGTGACGGGACGCGAGTACGAGATGATCGCTATGGAATGGTTCCTGGTGAAGGAAGGCCACATCAAGCGGCGCTGGGGCGCACGCGACAGCGCGGCGATGTTCCGCCAGCTGGGATTGCCGTTTTCCTAACTGCGCGATGCGGATGCGCCGTACCAGAGGCTGGGTCGCCAGTCCGCGCGGCGCCCTTCGGGCGTGCAATCGAGCAGGTTCCACAGGGGCCAGATCAGGTCGACATGTCGTGGATCCTGTCCCGGTTCCGGCGCCACGAACATCAGTTCGCTGCACCAGGTGTGATGGATCACGCCATCGCGCTTCACGAACACGTTGAGCGCGGGGATCTGACTGCCATCAGCCGTCTCGCCGTGGTAATCGGTGTTGTAGGTGTTGTGCGCCGACGACAGCAGGTGCAAGTGACGCCAGCCTCGCTCGCGCGCAAAGCGGCGGATGCGCTGGATGGGAGAGCGCGCCACCACGGCAAGGTTCGCGCGCTGTCGCAGGTGCACCATCTCGCCGTCGAGCGCATCCAGGATCGACGAACAGGACGGGCAGGGCTGCGTCATCGCCGGTCCGTACATGAAGCTGTAGATGATGAGGCTGTCCTTGCCGTCCTCGAACAGGTCCGACAGGCGCAGCTGGCGCTCCACGTCGGGGTCCATCGGCGTGTCGCCCTCGTCATCGAAGAAGTAGTCCACGGGCACGGCGCCGCCCAGCGGCAGGGCGCGTCGAAGCGCGGCCGTAGATTCGATCTGTCGCCGCAATTCGATTTCGGCCTTCAACAGCCGGTCGCGGGCATGGCGATAGGCGTCGCTCTCGCCCGGAAAACGCACGGCGTGCAATGACTGGCTCATGATTGTCCACCCTCGTGCAGCGGCCGCATGCGCCGCGGCCCCGCGCCCCTGTGTGGCAGCGATTCAGTGCACGGGCTTGGCGAGCCTCAGCAGGTCGGTGGAGTAGCCCGCACTTTCGTAGATGGCGCGTGCGCGTTCGTTGCCGGGAAACACCGCCAGAGTCACCAACTGGCAGCGGTGTTCGCGTGCCCAATGCTCGGCATGTTCCAGCAGTGCGCGCCCCAGGCCACGGCCTTCGTGTTGCTCGGCCACGGCCACGTCGGAAATATGGCAGTTGTTGCGGCCGGTGAAGAAATCCTGGGTCTTCTGCAGCAGGATGAAACCCGCTGCCTCGCCATCTTCGTCTTCGGCCACGAACAGGTAGCTGTTCGCTGGCTGGTCTTCCAGGTGGCGCAGCAGTTCCTTGCGAATGCCGTCGATGCATTCGTGGCGGCGTCGCCATGGCGGCAAGGTGAAATCGACGAAGCGGGGCACCAGCCCAAGAATGAAATCGTCATCGTCCTCGGCAAGACGAATCAGGTACGTGGCATCGCTCATGCGGGCAGACCGGACTAGCGAGAAGGTGTGCCGTTTCTACACCCAGCCGTGACTCGACGGGTAGTGCCTGGGCCATCACCCATTCGTTGTGGGAGCGCACCCTGTGAGCGACCGTCCGATTGGGGTGTCCTCGTCGATGATTTTTCCGGGATGTGCGCTGCGTAACGACCTGGTGGTGCGGCAAGGACACGGGTCTGCAGTCGTGCACAGGGTGCGCTCCCGCAAAGGGACGCAGGCCGAAAAAAGGCCCTCCGAAGAGGGCCTTTTCATCATCAGGCGATGGCGGGCAGCGTATCCACGCCGGCCTCGATGGCTGCCTTGTGCATCAGGCAGCGCGGCAGGATGCGTGCGAAGTAGAACTTTGCCGAATCGCGCTTGGCCTGCTTGAACGACTCCTGCTGGCTGCCGTTGGCCAGTGCGGCCACGTTGCGCGCCCACATGTAGGCGAGCGTGATGTAGCCGGAGTAGTACAGGTAGTCGGTGGCGGCGGCGCCCAGCTCTTCCGGGTTGGCCATCACGCGTTGGGCCAGCGACAGGGTGAGGTCCGCCCATTCCTTGGTGTAGGTGGCCAGCGGGGCGATCAGGCCGGCCAGGGCCGGGTCCTGCATGTGCTGCTGGCAGAACACCTGGATTTCCCTGGCGAACAGCTTGAAGCCCGCGCCCTGCAGCTGGAGGATCTTGCGGCCCAGCAGGTCGGCTGCCTGGATGCCGGTGGTGCCTTCGTACAGGGTGATGATGCGGGCGTCGCGCACGAACTGCTCCACGCCGTTCTCACCGATGTAGCCGTGGCCGCCATACACCTGCAGCGCTTCCTTGGTGCACTCCTGCGCGAGCTCCGTCACCACGCCCTTGGCGATCGGGATGAGGAAGGCGACCAGGTCGCTGGCGGCCTTGCGGGTGGCCTCGTCGGTGCCGCGGGCTTCCACGTCGGTCTGCAGCGCGGTGTACAGCAGCAGCGTGCGCGAGGCTTCCACGAAGGCGCGCTGGGTCAGCAGCATGCGGCGCACGTCCGGCTGCACCAGCAGGTTGTCGGCGGGCTTCTCGGGGAACTTCGGACCCGACAGCGAACGACCCTGCAGGCGCTCGCGCGCATAGTTGAGGCTGTTCTGCAGCGCACGCTCGGACAGCGCCAGGCCCTGCACGCCCACGCCCAGGCGCGCAGCATTCATCATGGTGAACATCGCGGCCAGACCCTTGTGCGGCTGGCCGATCAGGTAGCCCTCGGCGGCGTCGAAGTTCATCACGCAGGTGGCCGAGCCCTTCAGGCCCATCTTGTGCTCGATGGCGCCGGCGGCGACGCGGTTGCGCTCGCCCAGCGAACCGTCGGCGTTCACCTTGAACTTCGGCACGATGAACATCGAGATGCCGCGGCTGCCAGCCGGTGCGTCGGGCAGGCGGGCCAGCACGAGGTGGATGATGTTCTCCGCCAGGTCATGCTCGCCGGCGCTGATGAAGATCTTGGTGCCGGTGATCTGGTAGCTGCCGTTCTCGCCGGGTTCGGCGCGCGTCTTGAGCAGGCCCAGGTCCGAACCGGCCTGCGGCTCGGTGAGGCACATGGTGCCGGTCCAGCGACCTTCCACGATGGGCTTCAGGTAAGTGTTCTGCTGCTCTTCGGTGCCGTGCAGTTCCATCGCATGGCACGCGCCCTCGGACAGCAGCGGGTACAGGCTCCACGACAGGTTGCCCGACTGGAAAATTTCGGTGGTGGCCGTGCCCATCACGTTCGGCAGGCCCTGGCCGCCGAAATGCTCGCCCTGGGTGAGGCCGGTCCAGCCGCCTTCGGCGAAAGCCTTGAAGGCTTCCTTGAAGCCCTTGGGCGTGGTCACCGTCTGCGTGGCCTTGTCGTAGACGCAGCCTTCCTGGTCACCGCTGGCGTTGAACGGCGCAAGCACCGCTTCGCTCAGTCGACCGGCTTCCTCCAGCACGGCGTCCAGCAGGTCGCGCGTGTGGCCATCGCCACCCTGCAGCTTGGTGAGAACGGCCTCGGCGTCGAGCACGTCGAAAAGGGCGAAGCGCTGGTCGTCGAGAGGGGCCTTGTAGATCGTCATGGCGAAGTTCCTTCGTTGATGATGCGGGCGCGGTGTTCAGCGCCAGGTGTTAGGGATGCCCGGCACCGGCGACAGCCAGTCGTTGCCGTGGAAATTGAAGTCGCGAACCTTGTCTTCCTGCTCGGGCTTGGCGTTGGTGCTGCCGGCCACGCTGTAGGGCACGCTGCCCGCGCTGCCCTTGGTGGCGGCGGTCTTGAGCACCGCGGTCATTTCCGGCGTGGGCAGCACGTCGATCTGGGTCACGTCGGCGGCGAACGGCGGGATATCGAGGTCGAAGCGGCTGTGCAGGCGCACCGGCACCAGCTCCGCGATCTTCAGCTCGCCGTCGAGCGACTTGAAATCCATCCCGCCGTAGCTGTTGTTCTGGATGCGGACGGTGAGGCGCCACTGGCCGTCCGGCCGCGTGGTCATCTCCTGGATGCTCACGGTGGGCGGGAACACGCTCTTCTTGGGCGGCCCGCAAGCCACCAGACCGGCCACCAGAACTCCGAGCGCCACGTAGCGAAGCAGTCGTCCCATGGGATCACCTCAAACGATTGTTTGAATCTTAGCAGGATGCCCCGGCCGGCTGTCACCGGGTGAATCAGTGCGGGCGCCATCTCAATCGGGTTGCGATCACGTCTGCGTGACGGGCGCGGCGAGGGGTGGGGAGGTTCCCATGGCGCATCGCAGCAGGCATCATCGCCTGCTCCCCTTCATCACCTGGCTCGCCCATGACCCGACGTATCGTTGCCCGCCGCTCGCCCATCCACGGCAATGGCGTTTTTGCCGTCGCCCCGATCAGGAAGGGCGAGGAAGTCATCGAATACAAGGGCACCCTGATGACCCACGCCGAGGCCGATGTGCTCTACGGCGATGGCGGCGAGACGGGCCACACGTTCCTGTTCACGCTCAACGACGAGTACCTGATCGACGCCAACCGCAAGGGCAACACGGCGCGCTGGATCAACCACAGCTGCAATCCCAACTGTCAGGCGCTGATCGAGGAAAACGAGAAGGGTGACCGGCGCAAGGACCGCGTGCTGATCGAAGCCATCCGCAACATCAAGCCCGGCGAAGAGCTGACCTACGACTACGGCATCACGCTGGACGTGCCGCATACCGCGCGCCTCAAGAAGCTGTGGAAGTGCCTGTGCGGCTCGAAGAACTGCACGGGTACGCTGCTGAAGTCCAAGCGCTGAAAGACGCGCGCTGCGTCTTTTGCGGAGTGCACCCTGTGCGCGACTGCAGAGGTGGCGGATGCCGCGCCGCGCGGTATGCGCGCGGCGTTTGAGCATGATGTCGAACCGGGTGTTTGGCGACAGCCGGACTGATCGGTTGTCCTGCCGCTGATCGCGCACGGGGTGCGCTCTTACAACAGCCTCGCGCGCCACCGTTTTTTGCAGGAGCGCACCCAGCGCGATCAGCGATAGGGCAATCGTTTCGGCGGGTGGTCGCGTCTATCGGTCATCACCGCGTTTCGCAAAACTTTGGTGCGGCGTTAGTCGCCGAAACCCCACGGTCGCGCACTGGGTGCGCTCCTACAGGGTGAGTGACGGTTGCTCGTCGGCCGGGTAGTCGATGGCAATCACTTCCACCGCCAAGTCGCCCGCGGGACGCTGCCACACCACTTCGTCGCCTACGCGCGCGCCCAGCAGTGCCTCCGCCAGTGGTGACACGTAGCTCACCAGGCCGTGTTCCACGTCGGCCTCGTCTTCGCCGACGATGCGGTAGCGGGCCTGGCCTTCGTCGCTGTCCACGGTGACCAGCGCACCGAACGCCACGCGGTTGAGCGGCTGCTGGGAGAGGTCCACTTCGATGGCGCTGCTTACGCGGGCGTTGAGCCAGCGGACGTCGCGCTCAAGCGACGCCAGCTCGCTTTGCTGGGGCAGCGTGTCGGCGGCGCCACGCAACGCATCTCGTCGCTCGCGGGCCTCGATCAGCCGCGCACGCAGCTGCGCCAGTCCGCGCGGGGTCACGTAGTTGGGATGTTCGCTGAGCGGAATATCCGGCAGTCGTTCGCCGACGGATTCGTCCGCGTCCTTGACGAAGGAGCGGCTCATGAAGCGGTGCCTCCTGCGTCGGGCAGGCCGACGCCTCTGACAGGTTGGACATGGCGGCGTTGTCGCCGCGCATCAAGCCGTGCATGCGCAGGCGCGCCGTGCGTGAGGCCACGCACGGCGGCCGGGCGGTGAGGTTCAGTCTTCTTCCACGTGCGGTTTCCACGCCTCCGACAGCTGTCGCTGCACCGGCGGCGGCACGGGTTCGTAGTGGCTCAGGTCCAGGCTGTAGCGGCCGCGGCCGCCGGTCATCGCCTTCAGTTCGGTGGGATAGTCGGTGAGCTCGGCCAGCGGCGCCTGCGCCTTGATCACCAGTTCACCACCGCGCAGCGAATCGGTGCCCATGATGCGTGCGCGCTTGCCAGCCAGGCCGCCCGTGACATCGCCCACGCTGGCTTCGGGAATCGCCACTTCCACATCCACGATCGGCTCCAGCACGATCGGTCGCGCCTTGCTCACGGCATCGAGGAATGCCTTTCTGCCGGCGCTGACGAAGGCGACTTCCTTCGAGTCGACCGGATGGTATTTGCCGTCGTAGACCACCACGCGCAAGTCCTGGATCGGATAACCGGCGACGGCGCCCATCTCCATCGCCTGGCGCACGCCTTTCTCGATCGCGGGCAGGAACTGGTTGGGAATCACGCCACCCTTCACTTCGTCGACGAACTCGAAGCCGGCGCCACGCTCCAGCGGTTCGACACGCAGGAACACCTCGCCGAATTGTCCCGCGCCGCCGGTCTGCTTCTTGTGGCGATGATGGCCGTCGGCACGGCTGCCGATGGTTTCCCGATAGGCGATGCGCGGCGGGTGCGTCTTCACTTCCACGCCGTAGCGCTCCTTCATGCGCTCCAGCATGATCTTCAGGTGCAGGTCCGAGAGGCCGCGCACCACGGTCTCGTTGAGTTCCTTGTGATGCTCCACGCGGAAGCAAGGATCTTCCTCGGCCAGCCTCGACAGTGCCTGCGAAAGCTTCTGCTCCTGGCCCTTGTGACTGGGTTCCAGCGCCAGGCCGAACATCGGTGGAGGGAAGCGCATGGGCGTGAGGTGGATGCGGTTTTCGTCGTGCGAATCGTGCAGTACGGCGTCGAAATGGATTTCCTCCACCTTGGCGACGGCCGCGATATCGCCGGCAATGGCCTGCTCGATCTCGTCATGGCTCTTGCCGCGCAGGCGGAACAGATGACCCACCTTGAACGGCTTCTTGCTGTCGTCGATGTACAGCTGCGTGTCGCGCCGGATCGTGCCCTGCCATACGCGGAAGATGCCGAGCTTGCCGACAAACGGATCGTTGACGATCTTGAACACGTCCGCGATCACATGCTGCGTCGGATCGGCGTTGACCGTGATGTGCTCGTCTTCGTCGTTGAGGAACGGCGGCGCATTGCCCTCTTTGGGATTGGGCAGCAGGCGGTCGGCGAGGTCGAGGAATTCCTTCACACCCACGCCGGTGCGCGCGCTGACGAAGCAGATGGGTATCAGGTGGCCTTCACGCAGGCATTGCTCGAACGCATCGTGCAACTCCTGCGGGCTCAGTTCTTCTTCGCCCGAGTCGAGGTAGTGGCCCATCACGCTTTCGTTTATTTCCACCACCTGGTCGAGGATGCGCTGGTGCGCCTCGGCCAGCGAGGAGAAATCCGTGGGGCCATCACTGTGGAAAAAGCAGTCGAGCACCAGCTTGCCGCTTTGCGAGGGCAGGTTTACCGGCAGGCACTGTGGGCCGAATTCGTCGCGCAGTGCATCGACCAGCGCGCCCAGTCGCGCGCCTTCGAAGTCCATCTTGTTGATCACCAGCACGCGCGCGAGGTTGCGCTCGGCGGCGCGTTCCATCATGCGCCGCGTGCCGTATTCGATGCCGTTGGTGGCGTTGACTACGATGGCCACGGTTTCCACCGCGGCGAAGGCGCAAAGCGTCGGTCCGCGAAAATCGGGATAGCCCGCCGTGTCGATCAGATTGATGTGGCTGTTGCCGAACGGAACGCTGGCGATGGCCGTGTCGATGGAATGGCCGCGCGCCTTTTCCTGGCTGTCGGTATCCGATTGCGTGGAGCCGCGCTCCACCGAACCCTGGGTCTGTATGGCGCCGCCCGCGTGCAGCAAGGCTTCGAGCAAGGTGGTCTTGCCGGCGCCGGCATGTCCGGCGAGTGCGATATTGCGGATGTTTTCCGTGTTGTACGACACGATGCGACCCTCCCTAGGCAGGGCGCGGGCTCGAGCGGACGTTGACCTGCGGCGCCGCACGAAGCCGCGCTTGCGGCTGACGATGGCGGGCCGTCATGGTCGTCCAGGCGTGCGAGACGCGGGGGCGGTCATGGCGGGGTACGGTCCGCATAGCCTTGAACCATTGCCACACGGGGTCAAGTTGCACTGCGGGGTAAGGGGAACCCCGGGCGCTCCCGGCTTGTCACCTGAACTCCCCCTCGCGCGAAAGGCAGGATGTCCGCCGCGCGGCCGTACCCCGCAGAGAAGGGATGCCTCATCGAACGTACCGAGCAGGTCCAACACCATCGCTGGACGCCACCGAATGCCCAGGAGCGCGGACTGGCGCCCCTCGATGGTTCAACCCGAGCGCTGCTGCACCAGATGCGCTGGCGCAAGGTGCCGCCGAACCGGTGGCGCCGCTGGGCGGTGCTGGGTCTGGCGTTGGCGCTGCACGCGTTGTTTGCCTTGCTGACCTGGCATGAGATGCAGTGGCGGCAACTCGATGAAGGCCACCCTGGACGGCGCGACGCACTGCAGGTGCGGCTGATCCCGCGACCCCTCGCGCCCGCGCCGGCGGCGCCAGCCGAGGTGGCTCCGCCTCCGCCGCCTCCGTCCGCCAGGTCCGTGATCCGCGAGCCACCGGCAAGGAATGCCATGACCGTGACGCTGCCGGAATCCGCGCCGGCGGCAGCGGCGAGTGCGCCGTCCGCGCCGCTGCTCTATGACAGCACGGGCCAGCCGCTGCTGCCTTCGTCGGCCAGCAGCGCGCCATCGGCGCCCGCGGCCGATTACGTGCAGCACGCGCCGCACGGCGACAGCAAAGTGATGCGGCACGACAGCCCCGTCACCTACACGGCCACGCGCTTTGAAGACGACTGGACGCCGGTGCGCGGCAACAGTTCGGTGGACGATGCGCTCAAGCGCGCGGTGGACAAGAGCACCGTGTCGCACACCTTCCATGTCGCGCCGGGCGTGCGCGTGACCTGCACCGTGGTAGCGGCCGCTTTGGCCGGAGCGTGTGGGCTCGGCGATCCCTCCAAGCCACCCCAGCCGTCAGGGCGCAGCGGCGACGAACGCCTCAACATGGCGCCTGCCAGCAGCCTTGCGCCTGGCACGCCCGCCCCAAAGCCGCCGAGCATCGACGACTGCATCGCGACCTATCGCGCCAACAAGCCGCTGCCGCAGGGCTGCCCGGTGGACACGCCCACGCGCGCCGTCGATGCCGAACTGCAAGGCCGCGTGCCGCCGCCGGCGAGCCAGGGTGGACAGTGAAACAATGAAAGCCGAACGCCGGCAGGGCTATCCGGAACCGCCTGAGCGCCCGCTACACTGCGCGCATGGATAGGGAATCCGCGCACCGACTGACCGTGACGTTGCCATCGCCGAAGTCGGCGGCGGAGAGTGCGTTCGTCTATCGCCGCCGCCGCGCGGAGCATCCCCGCGAACGCTGGTTCCGCATCCTCGCGCTTGCGGGCGCCTTGCTCGTCCATCTGATGTTCCTGTTCGGCGCGATCCTCGGCTCGGCGTACGAAGTGGAGGAGGCCGAAGAGGCCTCGCAGCCACTGGTGGTGCGCCTGATCGAAAAGAAACAGGAAGAACCGCCGCCCCCGCCGCCGGTGCGTGGCACGCCGCCCAAGCAGGTCGGTCCGGTGCATCGCGGCAATGCCAGCAAGGCGCCGCGCACGGCGAAACAGAGCAGCTCGTCCACGCGCACCGACACGGATCTGGCGCCCATTCCGGTGCCCGCCTTGCAGACGCCGGTGATCGCCCAGGCGCCCAAGGCCAGCGCGCCCAAGCCCGAGATCACGGCGGCACCGATCCCTCCTGTGACCTTGCCCAAGCCGGCGCCGACGGAAGAACTGCAGCCGGTACCCACGGCGCCCGAACCGCCGCAAGTGGCGCTGGAAACGCCGCCTGCCGCCAACCCGGTGCCCCCCAAATTCCAGCCGGAGCCGGTGCGCAAGCCGCAGGTGGAAGGCAGTCAGCCCGTGCCTCCGCCCGCGTCGCTGGCCATTCCCGAGCTGCCTTCGCAATCGGCGCCGGTGGTGACGCCGCCGACCATCGCGATGGCAAAGGCGGCACCTGCCAACACGCGTCCGAGCATCGCGGAGGTCTCGCGTCCTGAAGAGCCGGCCGCACCGCCGGAACCGGAGATGCAGGAGGTGCCGTTGCCGGCACAGGCGGCGCCTACGGTGAACCTGCAGCCGCAGCCCAGCACGGTGACCCCGGTGGTGCCGCGTGAACAACCGCGCGTGGAGACGCCGGCCATCCGCGTGGCCGAGGCCGAACTGGAAGCCGTGCCGTTGCCGCCCAATCCGCAACCGAGCCTGGAACGTCCGCAGGCGCCGCGCCTGGAAGCGGCGGCGCCCAAGGCGATCGCGCTGGACAACCAGCCCTCGATCGCGCGCCCGCAGATTTCCGCCGAGACGCCCTCCGAAGCGCCCAGCCAGGCGAGTGCAGCGGCCTCCGCATCGACCTCGTCGTCGCAGGCGTCGAGCGCCCAAGCCAGCACATCCAGCAGCGAAGCAGGGCAGGCGCCTGGCGAACAAGGTGTCAGCAGTGCACCCAATGCCACGCCGCAGGGCAGCAACAGCGGCACGCCGGGACAACCCAACGGCGTTGCCAAATCGCCATCCTCCGCGGCTGGCAGCGGGCTCGATCTCGCCTTGCCCGCCGGTCAGGGCAGCGGCCAAGGCGCACAACCCGGGCAGGGATCGTCCGAAGGCGCCAGCGGCACGTACGTGCAGCTGAAGCCGCACGGGAACACCGAGATCATGTCGCACGGCACGCCCAACATCGGCTACCAGGCGACGCGTTTCGAGAAGGACTGGACGCCCGAGAACGAAAGCTCGATCGACACGGCACTGCGTCGCGCGGTGGAAAAGACCACCGTGCGCCATACCTTCCATCTTCCGCGTGGCGTGCGCGTCGAATGCGTGGTGATGCCGTTGTTCCCGGTGGCACTGTTCGGTTGCGGCAATGGCGATCCGCCGCCCAAGCCGGTGGATGACGTGGTCTACGAACGGATGAAGATGGCGCCCAGCAATCCGCTGGTGCCACCGCCGCCAGCAAGTGCCGCGGCGCCGGCCATGGCGACGGTGAAGCTCGACAACGGTGCACAGTGCGCCGCCGCCCGCGTCGCCGGTGGCCCGCTGCCGCCGGGCTGCCAGCCGGAGACGATCACCGTGCCGACAGGTCCGGCGCGTTCCGGCAGCTCGTGGGTGCCGGCCAGCGATCAGTTCCACTGATGCGCGGCCTCATGCGTCGCCCTAGGTAAATTTACCCGGCAGGCCTGAGAAGTTTTGCGCTACCGGCAGGCAGGTGCCGGGTTCATGCTCGTGTGCATTCCGACCAGCTCTGCCGGAGAGGTGCCTCATGCATGCGATGCGTTGGCTTGGCCTGATGCTTGCGCTCGCCCTGCTGGCGGGCATCCCTGTCCTCGCGCAACAGGACGCCACTGCCGTGGCGCCCAAGGACAACTCCGATTTTCGCGCATGGCCGCACACATACGATGTCGATGGCCTGCACCTCGTACTGCACCACCCGCAGATCGACAGCTGGGTGAACGGTCAGCTCAAGGCGCGTCTGGCCGTGGCAGTGAAGACCGGCGCGCAGGTCGGCAGCGACGGCAAGCAACATGACGTGATGACCTACGGCGTAGCCTGGGTCACGGCACGCACCGAAACGGACAAAGTCTTGAGGCAGGTGGAGCTGTCGAAGGTGAGCGTCGACAAGGTGTCGTTTCCCACCGCGCCTTCGCAGGAGCCGCGCTACCTGGAGGTACTGCGCGGCATCGCCGCGCGCAGCCACCAGGTGGCGAGCCTCGACACGCTCGAAGCCTCGCTGGCGATCAGCAAGCAGGAAAACGACGTGAAGAACCTGCCGGTGAAAAACGATCCACCGCAGGTCATCTTCTCCTTCAAGCCGGCGCTGCTCGTGTTGATCGACGGCGCGCCCGCGAGCAAGCCGTCGGGCGTGGCCGGCGTCAACCGCATCGTCAACACGCGCTCGCTGGTGTTGCAGCAGGGCCAGCAATACTTCGTCACCTTCGCCGGCAAATGGGTATCGTCGGCCACGCTGGACGGCCCGTGGATGCCGATGAAAACGCCGCCCGCCGCCGTGGCCAAGGCCGCCCAGGCCGCGGTGCAGGCCAAGCAGGT
>Ga0335083_10002200_pt1 | contig 25974 bp, 39 predicted proteins | sample Lox_Sample_42_FD_206716 | JGI IMG/M metagenome (GOLD analysis project Ga0335083, IMG submission 206716) | Soil microbial communities from Loxahatchee National Wildlife Refuge, Florida, United States - Lox_Sample_4.2 | ecosystem: Environmental > Terrestrial > Soil > Wetlands | place: USA...
GTCGCTCATAACTGGGGTACAAGTTTGTGATCCGTCGGCTTATTCGCATCACATTGATGCACTTACTCTGCATCTATAGCACCATCCTGGTAGGGAATCTGCACTTGTATGGTAGATCCCTAGTGCTGTACCTTATAGGTGTAAGGATTGCTAGGTGTATCCTGTTAGGTACTACCTACCTAGCTCCAGATCAAGTAGTAACAAAGGAACAAGCTCTTAGTAGCTCTAAGCGGCTAATCGTGCGGTAGGTATGCAGATGTGCAAACAACACAAGTCATACCTTGATGTGTTACTAACGAAGGTACTGGTTAGCTACTAGACGTTGTACTACTTGCATCAAGCCGATTGGCCACTCCTCAAACGGCTTCTCCCACGGACACTTGCAATCGCGTGACGAATGACCACACAAGCAACATGTAAACCGTGGACGTGGTTTAGTCTCTGCTGCTGCCATAGAACACTCCTGTCCTTTACACGCGTTGGTTAGCAACGCGACGACTAGCCGGCTAGAATTTCTCCACGTAGCAATCACGCGGTTTCTGAAACTTGGATTGGACGACCACACTTGAGACACTCTCTATGCTCAGTGACCATCGGCTTGTCGCAGCGGCATGGCATGGCTATGAGTTGACCTTGCCGCTCAACTTGTTGTCCAGCTTCTTCACGTTCGAGACAGTTTGGACAAATGCAACAGTTCGCATAGCCAAAACAAGTAACGCGCGGCTGTCGTAGCCACGCGCAAATATCCTCGTATGTCGTCCAGTCTTTTATCGGCGAGCGTACATCGCCAATGTATTGGTTACTTGACGAGTATATCATAATTTCAGGCGGCGTATTGCTTACGCACTTGGTGGATGTACTGTCTTGTGCAACCCCATTTTGTTGCCAAGACACCGCCACTCTCTTTGCTCTCGGCAATGTATCGCTTCCATTGCGTAGATCCAAACTCTAAGTCTGGATCACCAGGCTTCCACTTACGTGGCTCCTTCCAAGCACTGAGAGCAACTAGTGCGTCATCGAGAATCGCTTCCAAATCTCGCGGAGTTCTAGCTGTTCGAATACGCCGTTGAAAACGCTCAAGCGAGTCGCTGGCGTAGTCACTTCCTCCAAGCGGTCTGTTACCGCCGATGCTTGTTGTCGCGCTGGGCGATTGGCGCTCTAATTGTGCTGCTGGCACTTGCGACAACATCTCCATTTCAAGCAACGTCTGTTTGAGTCTATGCGCTACTGTCATGGCGCCGCACTTGGATCGATGGATTTCGGTTTGTGCACAGGAATTATCCTTTTCTCGATTTGTAGACCAGCATTACGACCTGCACGAATGTAGCGGCCATCCGGTGGCCACCGATACTTGCCTTGTGAATCGGCAACACGATGATCCGTAATGCCATCGCGCCTCAGACATTCAAAGCACTTACACTGCGGCACTTGCGATCAGCTTTCCGGTTGATGGTCGCCATTCTTCCGTGTAATAAGGAAGACGTGGACGTTCAGGCGGTAGCGGACACGGGACTACCTTTGGACGACACCGCTCCATTGCTAGTTCGCTCTCTACACGTGATAGATCCGCCTTGAGTAGACGAATACAATCGTCAGTTGTGGGGTTTGCTCCATGTGCTCGCCAGTCACGTCCGCATACAGCGCAAACGGTCTTGACGTGCTTAGGACTTGGCTTGGCTGGCATTTTGTCTCCTACTCGCTTAGCCCTGGCTTGATGCGATCGAGTAGTTCCGCTCGTTCGCGCTCCAGCCGTTCATTGTGCTCTTTTGTTCTGACCTCATTGCAAATGGTAATGAGATCGCCATTCTTGCGTGGCGTAAACGCACCTGAACTGCGTTCAGTTAGCGCAGCTAGTTGTGAGATTGCCCGCTCTAGTCGATCAATGCGCTCCTCATCAGTCATTTATACCCCCAGTGGGATTTGAACCCACGTCTAACGGTTTACCTACAGCATCGAGTTTCCTCGACCACTTACGTGTTGCTGTCTGGACCATCTCATCTCCTACACCCAAAGCGCGTTTAGGAGTTCGGCGTATGGCCTCTGAGGGCTCGCCCACGAAGGGATTGCCTGCTGATTGCCCAATCCACAATGGGTTGTTACGGCGCACCGTACCAGAGTGGCTCTAAGGGTATCCCAGCATACAGCCGAATGTTCACTTTCGCGTTTCCGCGAGAGGCTTCCATTTACGAAAGACCGTCGCATTAACCAGGCTATGCTATGGGGGCTTGTTTCTTGGTTTGTCCTGTCAATTCTACGCCGTCCAAGGTCGCAACTCGCATGGGTAACCAGCCGCTTGAAACACCAGCGCCATCTGTCGCGCACCATCTGGGTTCCACGAATGGATTGTAATGCGATTTGGTACGAAACGATTGAAGACCATCCAGCGTGCTAGATCCAAACCGCTTCCTTCTTGCGAATCGCCACGTAGATACACAACCTCAGTTGGATCTGAATGGTCAGGCTTTGCTCCGAGGTCGTGATCGAGCGAACACTCGGTCACCATACCTGTTTGAAGTACCTGCATCGCATGATGATTATCTTTGACCCACAACCAGCCATCCCATGGGCATGGTCGTACATCGTCATGCCATAGCTTGATCTCGGGAATGATGGTATCTCCTTGATATGGGAAAAGTAGACGCGCTACACGCGTCTCAGTCGCCAGGCGTGGCGTAGCTCCTGTTGCGAGCTTAGCATGCAATTGCGCATTTATCTCCGCGGAACGCTTTGTTTTCATGCTGCTCGTGCTGCTGCATGTACAAGATCGACGCGACGCTCTAACATCGCACGGATGATAGCGGTCCCAACGTGATTTGGCAATGTGTTCTTACCAAACCCGTGGTCGAAGCCGTAATCTTTTGCCGCTTCATCTGTAATGTAAGGTCCACCTGCGATAAGAGCCGAACACTTGTCTCGTGCCAGAGATCCAAGCTGTTGGAGGTTGGACACGTGCAGTTGTTGTTGAGTAACAGTTGCGGAGACGAGAATGGCGTCAGCATGTACGTTCTCGGCATAAGCAACCAACGCTTCATTTGGTACTTGGCTGCCGAGGTTGTGCACCTCGAAACACTTGTATGACTCCAAACCAGGAGATCCATCCCAACCCTTCTGATTGAGGATTGCGTCTAGTCCTACTGAATGTGTATCAGTGCCAGTAGTCGCACCGACTATAACAAGCGGACGACCAAAACACTCTGCGAGCGCTTCAATCTCTGCTTGTGTCATGTGCTGTGGGTCTGATTCATCTCTGAGTGCTGACAGATCGATCGTCTCAGTGCATACACCTTGCAGAACGAAGTGCGTATGTTCTCCCGTAAGCGGCTGCGCGTGGATCAGCTGAAGTGACTGAAGTCCCATCTTTCTAGCTAGCTCGAATGCTGCTGCCTGTCTCGAACTCGGCAAGTCAAACCCAACTTCAACAACGCCATCGTTGAGGTGATCGCCGTATGGGCGTATCTTATTCATCGAGATAGGTGAATGACGCATTCGCAAGCTTGTCTAAGACACGACAACGTGGACTGTCTGGCGCGTATTCATGTGCCATCTGCCGCAAAAGCACTCTTATGACAGGCCATCCACCGGCATAACCATCAAACTCAATTTGCCAGCGACCAGACTTGTGGTGATTATCGGAGCGTCTGCCATATTCGTGTGCCGTACTGGTTGCGCAACGCTAATGGATTTCCACAGCGCCAAAGTTTACCACGCTCTAAGCGAACGTACACCGAACGTTTGCCGATGTAACGCACAGCACCTGCTTCACCCCACGGTGTGTAAACCAAGTCGCCAACGTGCAACTTAGATCGCACTAGCTCACGTCCTTGCGATGCATGTGCTTGTCTGCGACCAGCCATGAACTGAAGGATGGATTGGTGTTGCTCGCCGTTCTTATCCTTGCGACGATTGCACGTTTCGCATGCACCAGTCATGTTGTACATATCATACTTGCCGCCACCTTGTGCTCGTGGCGTTATGTGGTCAACGGTACCGCTCCTGGGTTGACCACAGTACGCACATGGATCCAGTCGCAAGGCTTTTTCCCACATCCGAAGAGTGGGATCAAGCCACGGTGCGTCCATTACACATCACTTCAATTGCGTTGCTGTAATCCGGTGATCGCACTAGCACCCCATCGTAACCCTTACCGCCATCGCGCGACCGCACTACGTCGCCGAATACACCGCTCTCGATAGCTGCAAATAGACCACCCTCAGCAATACCCTCTAGGAGCTTATATGCAGCTCGTAGGACGGATTGCGCGCGTCGGACGACGAATCCTTCGGGGTTGAGTTCTAACTCGTTAGACAGGCTTACAGTGGCTCGTTGCACATAGTCAACGCACTGCAAGGCATACACTCGGTCATGGATCTGTGGTGTATGCATTCCCTCACTTGGTACGCCAATCGTCTGGATGCTTTGATTAGTTAGTACAGCCACAAGGTTGAATAACGTATCACTGGCATGAGTCGCGTAAAAGTTTCCGTCCATGTAACGTGTTGGCGGCATAAACTTCGTTGGGCATTGAGGGAAGAGAGTAGCCGCCAAACATGCATGCGCCAGCTCGTATAACAATGAGTTTTCGGTTCTAGGGTCCACCTCGAAGGCATGCCCAAGACCGATATGCTCATCAGTGACACCCGCTTGGCACGCAAGATGGTAGTTGATGAACTGGCTTGCTGTAACGGTATGTGCGCCGCTAATAGCGTCGTCCGTACGGAGGTAGTTGTCCTCGCCAGTGTTGATCGTGATGCCAGCCCACCCATTGAGCATCCTGCTAAATCGTTGGTCAATGAGAGTCCTTTGCATGTTGATGTCACGGTACAAGATGCCATACAGTGCATCGTTGACCATATTGTCTAAGCCCTCAAGCACTCCAATCGCAGCGATCTCTGGCATACACAGACCGCTGCAAAAGTTAGACACCCAAATGTATCGTCCGTTCTTCTCAGACCATGCATCCATCGCTTGGCGCATTGCTCGCATGTTGTACTGCGTAGCGTACGTGCCGCCAGTGCCGCCAGGCATTGGACCCTCTGGCACATAGTCAAGCAGGCTCTGAGCGGTAGAGCGGATTACAGCGATGACGTCACCACCAGCGTTAGCTACAGCTTCAGCGTGGAGAATGTCCTGCTCTATGTCACCAGTTGCTGTTAGCACATAGCGCATTGGCTTATGTGCAGGCGGATAGGACTCTCTCAGTGCCTTACGTTCAATGACGCGTTGTCGGACTGTATCTAAACCAACATCCAGTAACCGCTCTGTAGCGCGCTCAATGCTGACCGTTGTATGTTGTTCTGCAAACTCCGTAACCTCGCTAGCAATGGCGTGAGCAGCCTGATGGCAGGCGTCTACAACGCGCAAGTCTAGATCAAGGTTCAAACGTGAATGAGCTTGCGAACTTCGTTATCGTTTTCTAGGTCTCGCTGGCGCTTGAGCTGTGCTGCAACGCTGACGATTGCCGTGGTATCCGGCAATTCGCCTTGTGCCTGTAGATATTGAGCCTCGTCAGGATACATCTCGCGTATCTCCATACGACGGAATGCAGCCGGCTCAGTAGCCACGTCATCAACAGGCACAACGTAACGTGGTCCGAGCTGATAGCCCGTATGCCAACATCTCTTGCGCCTCAGGTACATGTTGCAAGTGCAGATTTTCATAGTTCGGATACTACCACGTTCAGCTCGTGTTGGCTAAACGCAACATGGGGAAAGGAATAACATCGCGTAACGAATCGCTTTCGGTCAAGATCATGACCAGCCGATCGATGCCCATACCACCTCCACCAGTCGGCGCGTAACCATACTCAAGAGCCCGTACATACTCTTCATCATGCGGCTGGGGTGCTTGTCCATCTTGCTGTTCTACAAAGCGCTGATGTTGATCTGCCGGATCGTTTAGCTCAGTGTCGCCTGACACAAGCTCAATGCCACCAATTACGGCGTCGAAGTGCTCGCCTAGATACGGATTGACTGGGTGGCGCTTTGTAATTGGGAACGATTCAAGCGGGAAATCGAAGACAAAAGTGGGCTGGATGATGGTTGCCTCGATCAGCTTGGTATACAACTCCATTGCACACTGTGCTTTGGTGACAAGCCCTTCAGAGTCTGGTACCAATGCAGACATTTCCTCAACTGACGCACCGAGGAAATCAAGGCCGGTGCGCTGGTGGATCAATTCACGCATAGTGATCCGCTCCCAGGGATCAGCGAAGTCAATGTCTTGACCTTGGCACTTGATAGCAGTGGAACCTAGTGCTGTCTGGGCTACAAACTCTACCATCAGTTCAGTGTCGTAAGCCACGTCTTGGTAATCGGCGTACGTGTGCATCCACTCAAGCTCAGTGAACTCTGGGTTGTGCTTACGTGAGATGCCCTCATTACGGAAGCTCTTGCCAAGCGCATACACGTTCTCTAGCCCACCTACAATCGTGCGGTTCAGATACAGCTCCGGCGACACCGCAAGGTGTAACTCACGCTCAAGTGCGTAATGATAGGTCACGAACGGCTTAGAGTTAGACCCACCTGCCAACGCCTGCAATGCTGGCGTTTCGACCTCAGTGTAACCACGATCGTTCAACCATTGCCGTACGGCTGCAATGATGCGCGCACGAGCACCAAACAACGCTCGGGCATGCGGATCTCCTAGCAGGTCTAGCTCACGGTGTCTGAGCCGTGTACCCTTATCCCGTAACCCAGCCTTGCGATCCGGTAGAGGTCGCAGTGACTTAGCAAGTAACTCGAAATCTTCAACCTGCAAGCTACATTGTCCGCGTGGCGTGATGTACACATGCCCTCTTACAGACACTATGTCGCCGATGTCCAAGTCCATCATCGACTTGTACTTTGGACAAAACTCCTGCTTCAGAACGAGTTGTACATCTCCAGATTGGTCGCGCACATCATAGAACGTAGCTGTAGCATGGACACGCCGTGCCACTATGCGACCAGCTAATTCGTACTGACGTTCGCCCTTCTCGCTAAGAAACTCAGCCGCCGTTATTCGGTTGGGCAGCCGCCGGTGTGGGTACGGATTTGTCCCCGTTTGAATTAGCTGTATCAGCTTCGTCTGCCTGTCTGCGCAAGCGTGCTCGGACAGACGCTTCAGTTCCCTTAGCGATGTTGTTTCTGCTGGCGGCTTGGACATTCTCTAGGGCTTTCCCTTTCAGCTTATAGGGAATGTTCCAGCCAATACTACGCCACTCAGCGGCGGCACCTTGCTTGTACGGCATGCCAATTGTTTCGCAGATGAACCGCTCGGTATATCCTTGTGCCCACATCCGCTCAATCAGTGTTCGATTCGCTCGATAAAAGGCTCGACGACCAACAGTAACCTGACCCTGGGGTTGTGGCAAACTTAGTTGACTACCACCAGCGTGTTTGCATTTCAGACATTGTGTGGTACGTACGTCTGACGTAGGACCACCACATTTCGAGCATACACCTTGGTGCGCAGATTTGTAGCACTCTTTGTCGCAATACAAACGGCGGTCGTTTGCCTTGATGTAGTTCTTGCCCTCTAATGGCTTACCGCAACGCTTACAGAACTGTGTCTCGCGTGGCGCATATTCCTTCTCTAGTGCCCACAGCAATCCAAGCTTGATTGCGAACGCGATGACCTCTGGTTTGTGCTGTTGCAGGAAGGGAAGACTGATGCGCTGTTTGCCTGAGTGATGATTATCGTGGTGTTCTTTGCAGAGCGGAAGTCGGTTCTTCCAGTCGTATTGAACCTCGGCAAAGTCATAACCACGTGTTACAGCCTCACGTTCCAGAAGCTGTTCACGGATGATGTGATGTGCATGGATTGCACGAGTATCCTTACCGTTAGCTGCACAGACAGCACACGGTTCGTTTGTAATATCGCCGCGCCAAGCAGCTACCCGCTGGCTATTCTTGACGTTATTACGCTTCTGACGCTTCTTGAGCGCCTGTGCCATTCTCTCGTTCCAGTTGCTTACGACGTTTCGCTATATCGCCAAGCATGCGTTCGATACCTCTACGCTTAGGATCATGTAGATCCCTGATACGTGACAATGTATCACGAGCACGATCCTCGCGTTGACGTAACTCCTTGATTTGCCGAATGCGTTCAGCCTTTTTGGTAATGCCCATAGCGGGCCTTAGCATACCGTAACTTGCTAATTTTCACAAGTGAGCCTCGATCGCTTAGCCGGTACAACTCGTTGTCGGCAGGGTAGCGGATCACCGGACAACCTCCAGTATGCCCTATAACAAGCGCATCCTCCGGTAGTTGGTTCAGCTTACGGATCTGTGGCTCCGTTAGCCATACAGCTAATGTCTGCACTATCCTGTGGCAACTAGCTGTGCTGCCGATACTCCGCTGAGCAACTCGACAAGCTTGTCGCTCATTGCTTCAGCATTGACATACTGTACGGCAGTAGGCGGATTCTCAAGAGCATGGGTCCTGATGAAACCGTTCAGTGTAATTTGTTCCCGCCACATTGAGGATGTGCACTTAGCTAGGTTCTTCACGCCCTCAGATTCTAGCCAGCTAGACAACGCCTCCGGTACACCACTCAGATCCGCACCTACAGGAATCGCAGTCACAAACCTCTCAGGCCACAGTTCCGCCTCTGCTAGAGGCAATGACTCAAAGATAAGCTCTTGAGCAGCGACTACGCCAGCTGGAATACCGAACAAACGCTCGTACTGCTGCAACGGACCATCTGAGTGCGTAATTTCCTTAGCCCCCTCAGCAATAGCGCACCCTACAGCGCATCCATGCCCATTCTCCCAGTACGCAATGCTACCTTGGACAAATCGTCCCTGCTCGCGCATTGTCGCTAGGTGCGACAGAAGCGAATCCTTGAGCTGTTGTTCACCATGAAAGGTCATTCTTACTCCTTGGTAAAACCCACCGCCTGCGAAGCGGGAGTTTGAGTTACTAGATTGTTGACACGCCCATACAGCTCAGCTAGCGTAAACTCATTGATCGGTTGATCGTTTTGCTTACGTGCCTCCAACCAAGCTGCTGCTTGATCGCGCGTAAAACGTGGAAACTTCACGCGTGCTGCACATCGACCAGGGCGCTGTACCGCTTGATGCAACTTCTGTAATTCCTCATTGGTCGTAACCAGCACTAGGATACGCAAACCGCGACCGATTAGTCCATCACAAGCGTTGAGTAGTCGCGACAGAGCCTGTCCAACATCCTGCTTAGCGTCTACTGCAAGCAGCTCACCACAGTCCTCAAGGATGAGCAAGCGCCACGTTGGTTTCTCTTTCTCAGTGCCGTCATAATACGTAACACCACCTTCTAGCAGCACTTGCATCATGTAGTCAGCACGATTGCCAAAAAACGCCTCAGGGTCAACGATGTAGTGTCCGCGACACCATGTACGCCACTCACGCAGTAATGCGCGCAGTGCACTTGTCTTGCCAGTGCCGGCTTCACCCTGCCAAAGCAACAACTGACCGCCGGTACCAGCCTCGAACTTTTGGCTCATTAGCCGCTGGAGTTCACTGTTATCTGGGTAGTTATCAGCGATCTCGTCCCAGCTTGGAGCATCGATCTCACGCATGGTTTTTGAGCCGCCATGGTTCGCATGTGCAGTCCAAAACCCTACCTCGATTTTATCCGCCGCGTTTTCCTCGCGCTCTGGTAGAGCAACGTGAATGGTATCGCACATCGCTTGTGCATACTCGGGACTATCGGCATGGCAGCGTACCCGTAACGTCCCATCACTTTCGCGTTCCAAGTACGCCAAACCATGCCCAAAGTCCCAGACTGCTTCACTACGCTCATTGTTGTTGCTTACTCGGCTTGCGACCACACCATCAGTCGCAGTAAGATCAGCCGCTCGCTCAACCGGCCAGCTATCAGTTACCTGGTGCGGGAGACCAGCATCATAGGCGCCCTTATAGAACTCTAGTTCCAAAGGTGAGCTAGTCTCTAGGTTGAGTCTTGGCTGAACGTCCATTACGTTGCTACAAGCTCCGCCTCACGGACGAGAACAGCCTCGGACTTATCCTCGTCCAGCACCCACTCGGCAGGCACTGTAAGCGGCTTACACGGCCGCGCTATCTCAAGTGCTCGGTCAATTAGATCGAGTATGTCTTGATGTGTCGTTGTACAGTTATCGTTGTAACAACACAGAGGATGCTGTCGCCAGTGCTCCGGCAACGCTGCCCTCAGATACACGCGTACACCTTCGTATATCTTCGGCGTTGAGTAAGAGGTGGCACTTATGGCACCTTCCAAGCATCGTTGGCCTGATGCATTTAGCACTGTACCTTTGCACCAATCCAGTGGATTTTCGATCAGGCTACGTACCTTGAGTAGCCCCTCGTAAATCTGGGCGTCGTATGTCATTCGTTCTCCTAAGAGTTGCCGTTTGAACCTGTTGCAAGTAGGAAGTCGGGATGTGCCTCACCGCCAGGCTCGTGAATCCTTGCACCGTGTAGCGCCCGCTGGACCTCTGCCTCAAGGGCCTCGACCAGTTCGGGACGCTTTTCGCCCTCCTGTGCTTCATCCATGATCTGTAGCTGTGGACGCAATGTTTCGGCCGCTACTGTAAGTGCTGAAGTGCTGATGACGTAATCTTCAGCACCACCACACTCACTGAAAGCAACTGAGGTTGCGCGATTGACTACCTCAGCGATGAATGCAGGATAGAAGCCCTCAGTTACCTCGTGGACTGCATCCCAGTCCATGTTCTTGTCCAAGCACTCAGGACGAACTAGCGAAGTAACCAGCGCCTCTGTACCAGCGCGATCGAGCGGTGTGATTTCAACCAAGGCGTCTAGGCGTCCAGGGCGAAGCATTCCCTTATGGATTCGCTCGATGTGGTTAGTCGTCATTACGACGATCAACTCACCACCCTTAGCGGTTGCGCCATCGAATGCGTCCAACAGACGAGACACTGAATCACCATCGGACTCTGAGGTAGGGTTGTCCACATCCTCGTAGAACACCACAGCCGGTTCGTAGAGCCGTGCCGTACGTAGCGCATCTACAAGGTCATCTCGACCTGGCTTAGCAAAGATGTATGTCCATCCATGCTGTACCGCGATTGCAGCCGTGCGCTGTCCTGTGAGCGTCTTGCCACAGCCGTAGTGACCGTGAAGCAGGATTGCACGCTTCAGCGCAATGTTGTCACGTCGGAACGAGTCCGAGAAACGCAGCGGTGACCAAAGCACACCCTCAAGCATCCGCTTGATGTCCTGCGAGTAAATCACTGACTCTGGGTCGAAGCCCTCTAGCTTGTAGAATTCCGGCTCGTTGGTTCCAACGATCGCCTGACCTCGATAGATCGAATGATCCTCAAGGTGCTTTTGCACACGGTCGAACATCTCTTCGATGACGGCGCGGTGCTTACGCTTTGCGTTTACGATTAGCTGGAACACGTGACCGTAGTCTCGATGTTGACTCACCTGTGTGTAAACATCAGCGTTATCGAGCGCAGGGATCTCGATACGACCCCACGGCACCTGTACGGACTTGCCATAGGCGATTTCGATACGCTTCATTTCAGGCGGGCGCTCGCCGAAAAAGGTCTGGATCGCCTTCCCAAGCGTCATCCCGAACATCTCCTTCATGACCATTGCTAGCGCATAAGCGCCATCGTTCGGCCGGTAAAGGAAAGTGCGGTCGAAGTTGACCTCTTCTTGTTCCTGCTTCTGCTTGCGCTTGAGGATGTTTACAGCCTTGGTGTAGGTCATACCCTCAGGAATGCCGATAGCCTTCCCAGTAATGACCTTCACTGACTCGTCCGAGAGAATCATGTCATTCTGCTCGATACTCTCAACGAGCTGTGCAAGAATCGGGTGCATCTCCTTCATCGCTGCGCCTGCCATTGCTTGGTTCCTTTCTGGCCTACGCCGCCAGTGTAAGCGGCGCCTTAGTTTCTTCCGTCATCTTCGGTTGCTCTGTTTGCTGTGCCTGCTGTGCTTCTGCGATACGCAGTGCACGCTGTAGCAGTGCGTCTATATCTGCCCATGTGCGGCCTGCCGCATCATTGAACTCGATTATGGAGGTAGCTTCGCTGCGCCAAGTATATGCATCCTCAGGCAGAAGCGCCTCCTTAAGTGCCTTTACTACAGGATGACTAGCGACAATACCACCACGGTGGGGTGTTTTATGTACGCACTGTATCGCTCCAATTAGACAGTATTTTGAACCGTACTGGTTACCCCAGCTGTAGCTGCCTTGCATCCAACCCTTACCATCTCTAAACAGCTCGCGCATCCTCAAAATAGCCTCAGCAGCATCCATTACGTTTTCCTTTGCTCTATGTATCTGATGTAGCCTTTCGGCATCTGACGCTTGAATTGCGCTGGTATAGAGCGGCTTGGATAACACTGGTTCTGCCCACACTCGAAGCCGGCGTCCGCTATCGAACGCTTCTTGCCAGCACCAGAGCGTGTGCCACCGTGTCCACCCTTGCTAGGACGATTTGGTGGGTTCACCATCTTGCCTCGCCAGCGCCGACGAACACCCCAAGTTGTTGGTTGTTTGTCACGCGCTGCCATCGCTGCGCTACCGTAGCGGACTATTTTTTGTAGTGCACGAGGCAAACCCGCTACTTGCGGGTTTTATCGGTGTGACGCTTCAGACTTTTGCCGGCGTGCGAGATATGTGCATGCCTTACATGCTCGCGTAAGCCCTAATTCAGCTGACCGATTACGCGCGAAATACGAAGTTGTCGCAGGAAGTTCCTTACCACAATGAGAACAAATACGATGGTCTTGGTCTGCTTCTTGCCTGAGTCCAACGATAAGCCGTGGATCTACCTTAACAATTGACCAGTCAAGCCGCACCAAGCTATACCAACGATCATTTACGCCAGTGGCATCTTGCACTGCGTCGAACACCAAATCAACCACGTTTCCAGCATCGCCTCTATGATTTGGCTTCTCCACAAAAATATCTACCCACAGCTTGGCTTTGTACCAAATCAACGCCTCTCCCGTACTCAGTGCCTTGGCAAGCTGCTCCCGATAGGAACGGGACTCAGCGTTGGCATATATATGTCCACCACGGCCTGTACGCCAATGAGCATTCTTAGATGACGCGTAGCTAAATGGAACTGCCACCCTTATACCTTGTCGTGCATAGATTGGCTCGGGCTCAACCGACCAGCCTAAGCTCGTCCGAGCCGACAGGGAACGCTCAGCCCCTACCTGCTGTATCGCGCTCTTGTCTTTAACATATGTTGCCGCCAAATCAGCTGGGGTGTAACTTTTCCCGTGCCGACGCGCCCAATCGGCCTTCCGCTTCTCGTCACGCACACCCGAACAACCTGGACAATAACGCTGTTGCACGTTGCGCCTGATCGTTGTCATCCCACAATCAGCACACTCCATAAGACCAAGATTGTTACGCATTGGTTTTAGCTCTACGACGCGGCGCTCGGTTAGCGAAACGCTCTAGCTTTTCGGCGTTCTTGAATATCTGACCCCATCCATCGTGCCGCTCGTTTCCGCCATTACGCATCTGAGTGACATACGGATCGTAGGCCGCACCTTCAATAGCCTTGATGCATATGTCTTCACCGTACTCCTTGAGGAGTCTCTCGCATTGAAGGAAACGGTCTGGTGTCCATTTTGAACGCGGGTGTCTGCACTTGTCCTTCCATAGTATAAACAGCCGCTTTCCTACTGGCCACAACTCGGACGACATAGCGCGTTGTTCTTCATCCCGAGCTAGCTTGGCGTATCGGATACGCCATGCGCGTACGTCCCGTTCCAATCCCTTGATTTGGTCTTTGAGGTACTGGAGTTCCTCTAGCGGATCATCGTTGTGCAGTTCACCCGTCTCTACATCAACAAGACGCAACTTACGACCAGTCAATCGGCCACTCCATTTCCTCCTCATCCCGCTGGAGTTCTGCCATCAGAACCTTGCGGCTTTTATACCCATCAACCTTTGGGACAGCACGCCGCAAGGCTGTGCAACCATCCTTGAAACCCATGCTGTAAGCCTTGAGGATACGACAGACTTCTCTGTCTCCCGTGCCTTCACACGAAGGACAGAGAAGTCCTGCCGCTACCCCATTCGATGGGACGCGACCTATGCCATTACAGGTCACGCAACCCATTTAGCTGCGCTGCATCCATTCCTCAAGCCGCGCCTGGAATGTACGCAGACTTGTAAGTGAACTTTCAGTTAGCTCCAGCATCTGGACAAGCTCTTCGCTTGTCGCGTTCTTCACTACTAGTTCGGCATCCACGTTTGATAGACCGCCACTAGCAAGCTCGATCTGATTCAGTGAGTTCCATACGCCACCTAGAACATGCTTTGCGTGTGGCTGATTCTCAGACGATCCCTGCTCTACCTCGGGCTCAATGGCGGTATGACCGTTTGTGGACTGCTTGGCTTCCTTGATTGCAGCCCGAAGCTGCGCCTTGGACCAGCCCGCCTCTAGTGCACGCTGAAGCCACGTAGCCTGATCTTCGGGCTCTAGACCAGCAACCTCTTGATGATGAGAGAAGCTGAGATTGTCTAGCCGGCTAGTGACCTTTGATGCAACCCATGCGTACTGAGCTACAGTGCCGTACTCAAGCCCTGTAACGTCAATCGCTTGTGCGTACTTCTCGCCATAGCTGTGCTCGCCGTAATTGACCCAATCACCGATCCACCATGCATTTGCTCGGTTGATGCGGCCAAGCATCTCACCTGTTTGCTCCCACTGTGCCCAATCAAGACCAACCGGAAGCTCAAGGCTGGTCTCGGTAACTGAACCGGGCAATACAAGCTCGGTACTCATTCACACCTGCTTTCGTTGTTCGTTATTGCGACTAGCCCGTGGGCTGTGCCGTTCCTATTTCCTTCAGGATATCATCAACGAACCTAGCAGGGAGGCCGGATAGGTTCTGGTCCAACCATTCATCGGCTTCTGCTATCGGGACTTGTACGCCTGTCACTGCGGCAACAATTACACCCAGCTCACTCTTAGAGCAGCCAGCATCCTTGGCACGCCGCTTGATAAGCCACTGTTGCTTTTCGGAAGCGACGCGTTCACGTGCTGTGCCGCCTAGGGCGATAGGTACCGGCTGCGCACCTTCTTCCGGCCGTACAATCGGCCGTACACGCTCTACCTCGCTCGCACGGTTGCCGTCGTCGTCTTGGTCTGCAACGAGTCCAAGCACAGCCATAAGGCTGTACCTGCGCGCGTAAGTGATAGCTGAGCCCAAGCCCTGTGAGTGCTGCTTGTCCAGCATCAAAGGCATTGTGCCTTCAAGCACCTCGCCAGACTCAGCGTGGATGAGCCTGTAGTTAAGAACTGGATCGTCACCATCACTGACAGGACGTGTGACCCAGACCAACCCGTGTTCTGTCAACACCGGCATCACTGCCGACATCAACGTCTCTAAGCTGATGTACTTAGAAGAGAAATGCGGGTTGATTGCATCCCGCTGTAAATGCGGCGCCTTACTTTGTACTTTGAGAAGCGCCGTATACAGATTGTTCATAGACCACTCCTGAATTGGGGCGGCCTATGATACGCTTGAGGTCGGACAACCTCAAGTCAAGATTCAGCTATTTGCGGGTTATTCGTATTCGGCGACTACTGAGAGCAGCTTTGAACAGCACGGAGCGAGCTGCTCATCGGTTATACCGAAACGCTTCAAGACACTCTTCATCGCTTCTAGGCGTGGTGTTTCAATTTCAGAAGCGTCCGAGATCAGCCTGAACCGCTCGGCATCTTCGCTGAACTCCATCATGACAACACCGTTCCGAAGAGGCAACGCGTCTGCTGCCTCCTCTGGATCGTCATAGGTGTAGTCAATTACAGCCTCAGCCCCAGCTGTGCCTGACCTGACACAGACCCAGCGTCCAGCGGACTCGATGTGATCTCGTAGGCAGAGCTTGGCTATTGACTGTGCAACCTCGTAGGCGTTATCTGCTGGCACTTCGGATCTCCTTTAGGTTGTTACTTTCGTCGTCGGAGCACAATAACTCCGACTAGTACACCTGCGATCAGTAGTTGTGTCCACAGGCTTGTTGTCGCAAAAACCAGTAGCCCTAGTGCGGCTACACCTAGTCCTGCGATGAGTCGCTGTCGTCCGACAAGCTTCATTTCTACTCCTTGATTTGCTTGTTCTTTGGTAGACCCTTGTTGTAAGTTTCGAGAACGGCGAGACGTGTAGCACGACGGCCGATAAGACCACCAGACTGGCGGTGGTACTTGCTTCGTACCTGGATTGTGCTAACGCCGTTGGGTAGCTTTGAAAGCTGCCGAACGAGGTGCTCTTGGTCTACAAGAGGACCATCCTGCAACAGCAAGATCCCGAGACCAAGGACCACATCCTTGACGGCAGCACGCTGTTCACCCCATGCTTCCATGATGATCCGGAGCAGGTCGCGTACAACCTCAGGGTGTGCCTCAGCACCGTTCTCAGAGCCACCACGATAAACGCTCTGAAGGGTGTGAATGGCGTAAAATGCACGCGAGCCGGTGTGCCCACTGTCCTTGTGGATGCTGAAGTCTGCTTCTTCGAGAAGCTGTGCAATGTACATCGACTCCGGATCTTCGGACGCCACAGAGAGTCGGAACTTCTCCAGCGGCTCAACGGATGCGCGATAGTTACAGCGCAAGAATAGACGTGCCTCCTCGGCAAGCGTCAGCCCGTGGTATACCACAGCAGGTACTAGCTCGTGACCTAGACCCTCCTCGATCATCACGGTAACGCGGTGGCCACCGTCGATGAGGTGCTTACTGCCATCCTTGCGCTCAGATGCCAACACGGCACCGATTGCCTCGATATCGAAGTCAGCGCGCAGCCGATTGATGTGCATTGGGCGCAGCGCTCGTTGGACACGCTCGTCACGCATGAAATCTTCTGCTGGGAATTCACCCAGAGTACGCTTATGTGGCATTCTCGTCCTCAACTCCTTCTGTTCGTTCATCTAGAGACTCAGAGAAGTTCAGCAACCCACGCGCACCTCTCCGTGCCATCCTTTTCATTTGTTGACGTTCCTCGTTGCTTAGGTTGCTGTCCATCAATAGCTCGATATCCGTCTCTTGCAGAGACAGCCCTGCTAGCTCTGCTTGTGTAAGTGATGACCAGATGCGCTCGATAACAGCATTGACTCGCTTAGCGTAGGTCAGTGTTGTCTTGTTCCAATTCGCATGCTCAGTCGGCTCCGGCTCCCCCTTGATCGCTCGTTCAACCCTTGCGATACCACCCTGTAGGCTGCTACCAGAATTTTTGAATGCCTCTAGTTCTTCACGCGCCAGGTCACGAATCTCTGTCGTGTAGTTCTCGTTAGCAAAGACACGCTGTAGTCTCCCCACACGCTGAACAGTTGCCTGACCCACACCGATAGCCTTAGGCACGATTGAGGAAGCCGGTGTTATGTACGCACGTAAATTGTCGGCTTCAGCCAATAGTGCTCTTGCGGCATCGGTCATAGACGCGCTGTTACGTACCATATTCGCCCGTCTTGCAACATCCCGCTCATGGTCATCTAAAGCTACGATACGTCGCACAAGCAGGACCTTCTCGTAAAGCGTCATCTCTTTGCGGCCCGTTGTGTCGGAGCACTCCTTACGGTACTCCTCAAGCGCTTCGGGTCCACCGACGATAACTGTCGCTGGTATCTCCGTGGACCCAAGCTCTTTGTATGCTGCTAGACGCCGTGCGCCGAACAGCAATGTGTCACCCACAAGCACGATTGGACATCTCAAACCGTCCTGTTTGATTGACTCGACTAGCGTTGTCAAGTCTCCAAGCTCAACACGAGCATGCTGAGATGTATCAATGCTGCTTACTGGTTTATTCATGCGTTTCCTTCCACCATTCCAGAACCTCATTGCGGACATAGATCCGCAAACGCCCTTTGATGTGTAGGACCGGAGAGGGCGCGTCGGGTTTGTTCAGCATTTCGGACAGCCATGGGTGGCTAACGTCCAGCGCATTGGCTAGGGAGTTGGCCGTAGCCAACCCCCCAGCCGCTGCAATCGCCTCCTTGAGCGCCTTGTATGTCACTCGTGCCCCAGGAACCTCAGGTAGTCGTGTGATTCATCCAGCTTGACCGTCTCACCCTCTGCCATCTTGAGCAGCTCGATCTCCGCCCGCGTGTTCCTTAGTTCAAGCGGGAGAGGCGGTGTTGGCACGAGTAGCAAGTGCGCCCGATGTACCCGTGTCTTCTCGTCCAACTGGATTTGCAAACGTCCTTCCGCAAACCGCTGCGTACCATGCCCTTCCTGTTCCAGCTTGTCGATCTCGCCTTCCTCGATCCTCTTGGCGAAAACCGCAATTGCCTCCGCAATCTTCTTACGGTTTTGCACTCGCTCCTTGTTTTCTTTCTGCGCCTTCTCCTGTGCTTCGCGGTACTTGGTCTCCAGCCGATCCTTGTGTGCCTCAAGAGCTGAGATCAACAGCTCACGATTCACTGTAAGGTCCATAGTCCTGCCTTTCTTTGTGCTTGGCGTTGCTTGGTGCTTACCAGCAAAGCTGGTGGTATATCGGATGAACTTACTGGCCATCCACTTGCCGCTGGACCTCGGCATGGGTTGGCTTATGACCATTCCCATCGCCGAACATTGTGCGTCCTTGCTCCCAAATTGCACCTGCTTGTGCGATTAGTCCAGTCGTCAACTCTGAGAGGCCCTCGCTGCCATTTAGCACAGTGATGTTTGCGTTGCGCAGACCACTGGCGATAGCCTCAGCCATTTTGGGTAGCTGCTCGATGTACAGTCGGTTGAGTTGTACAGAGCCCTCTGAAGCTAGCGCGCCTGCTTCGAGCCTTTTAGCATCAGCGTTTGCTTGCGCAGTTATCTCTGTCGCTTTGGCGTCCGCTTCAGCCTTGATTGTGACGCCCTTGGCTTGTGCTTCAGCCGGCTTGATCTCTTCGGTAACAAGCTGCTTTTCCCTTAGAGAAGCCTGCCGTTCCTGTAGCTTTGTCTGTTCTTCGGTAAGCTCCTGCTGAGCTTGTGCCTCTGCGACTGGGCCAGCCTGTGCAGCCTTTGCGTTAGCGCCATCCGTCTCAGCTTGGAACGTTGCGCGCTTGACAGCGGTGTCGCGTTCGTATTCAGCCTGTTGCTGTGCGGATTCCTGCTCAGCCTTAGATGCTTCACGATTTGCCTCGGCATGTGCGATGCGTGCACGTTGTTCAACTGCGGCGACGTTAGGTTCCGACATCCGCTTTATGTACCCCTCCTCACCGTCATCCAAGTCCTGGATTTGCAGCGCATCGACTACAAGCCCAAGCGCAGCCATCTCAGCCTTGGAACCATCCAGAACCTCAGATGCAAGTGTCTGGCGCTTCTGGATGATGTCCTCGATGGTCATTGAACCGACGATGGACCGTAGATGTCCAGCAAAGATACGCTGGACGAGCGGCTCCATCTGATCTTCGTCCGAGAGGAAGCGAGTCGCAGCGTTTGTAATCGACTCAACATCTGTTCCTACCTTGAATGCCATTACTGCACGGATCTGTAGTGAGATACCTTGCTCGCTAATGCAGGTCTCAGCAACCTCGACCTCATGCATCGCAAGTGACAAGAACGATGCGTGACGGAAAACGGGTAGCACAAACGCACCGTGACCCATAACGATCCTGAACTTTTCCTCACCTTTGGCATGACCGCCAGCGATAAGCATGGCCTCGTCAGGTCGAGGGACCTTGTATCCGAACACTGATATCTCCTTTGGGTTTGAGTGGGGATACGTCCACTCGACGTGAACCCCTGTCTTGATAGATGACTACGGTTGTGCCTCTTGCTATTGGTTCATCCGAATAGGCAATAAGGGTCTGGGAGCCGCCAATCGCGTCCGCTGTTGTAACCTCTCCCGGTGTACCATCTGCGCCGATGGCCAGCGTTACTGTCGCTTCTTGACCTACCAAGTCGGTCATCCGAGTTCCTTGAATGCCCGTGCCTTAGTTTGTGGGTAGCTGTATTGGATAACGCCTCCAGCATTGCACTCGATCAGTTCGTAACCGTTTGGCATCACCGACTCGGCCGGTGGCAACAATGCTTCCTTTTCTTCCTTCTTTGACGCAACTGAGGTGCACAGCTCTGGATACAACGTCTTTCCCCAACCACGCTCGACAACGAACTGCCCATTTTTGGACCTACGGCAAGCACCTGCTCCAGAAGTGCTGGATGATGGCTCTCGCCCACGACCACGCTAGATGTCCCATCAGTAGGCGCCCTGTAACTGCATATCCGGTCAGCCACAATGCACCTAGCACACCGAACACAATGTCCTTCATGGTTCGTACACCTGCTCAGGGGTGTGGCTGAAGTGCCGCATGTGTTCACAACGAAACTCTTCGCGGTAAGAACCGAATCTATGGATAATGTCCTTGTTGCCGTCGCCCTCCTCGATTTCGCCACCTTGGCATACGATGCGCCCTGCGGGCCTCGCCCAACCATTAGGAACAATGAACTCATTAGCCGGGCCTATCCATATCCAGCTCGGTAGCACAATGCGCGCTTCTGGCGGTCCAGGCTCACCAAGCCAACTTATGAATTCGGAGAGTCCCCAGCCAACAAGCGCAAACATAAGGCAAACAAGACAGATCACCCGAAGCGTTTGCCACATCCGCTTTGCCCTCACAGCTTGCAGTTCTGCTGACTGCATCTTGGCAACGTGGTGGGGATCTGGCTCAAGTCCCTCTGCCTTAGCAAACGCTACCAGCTTGGCGTAATCAGGCTTCATTGCGGCGGTGCCCAACCCATCGTGTTCTCTGCCAGCATGAAGGTCAGATCCTCGACACGGATACCACGACCCTTCTGGTAATAAACCGTGTCGCCCTCACTGAATGGATACTCACGACCAGGATCTGGGCAAACCTCCTGTACGATCCCTGCCATTACAGCAGGAGACTCTGCACCAGCCTTCTTAGCTGCTCGGCCTAGCAGCGCTTGGAACATATCCTCATCGAAGCCTGCCTCTTCAGCTGCTCGCTTTAGCTCATCCGGCACGAGCACCTCGGCGTCCACCTTGTATTCGACTCCCGGAATAGGGATCATGGTTAGCCATCCCGGTGAGGGATGTATGCGGTGTGTAGTTTGCTCGGCGTTGCGCGCAGCCGAGTCCATCTCAGACCTATCTGACACTTACTCTCCCTTGGTGTTCTAGCCGGCTAGCAGGCCGGTCGGACGGATAACTTACCGCAAGACCGTAGCTAATGCAAGTACGCCGTGCAAGGTCGTTTATCGCTATTTGCGCAGTAAAAAGGGAAGCCCGTGTGACCGGACTTCCCTTCCAACCAAAGGAGAGCAACCAATTTGGCCGCTAGTTAAGATTATAGCATCACCCTAACCCTAGCTTGTAAGTACATTCCCATTCGTACTTACCGCGTTCGAGGTATTTGTATCCCCACCATGCTGCACGCGCATTCCAGTATGCACTGAGAGGGGAGCGGCTAGCGTACATGGGAGGTAAACTTTCCCATGTGCCTGGCATGAATTGATACAAACCCTCAGGCCCATTGGATGCTATTTCCCTAGCGTCATAACCCGACTCACAGGTTGGTATCTCAACTAGCCAACGCCGCTCGGGTTCATCCACATGCTTCTGGTGAATAACCTGTGCAACACAAGCTCGAGCGTTCTCGTTACTACAGCGTCCGTAGCGGATCTCCCACTTCGGACGAGGTTTAGGTCTCAGACGTAACCAATTGCCCTTAGACGGCTTCTCAGAGCGTCCTAGGCTATGGTACGACTGAGCCGCTAAGGACTGCGAGACAGGAAGTGCCTCAGCGGTGCTACACGTAAGACAGACGACAAGTGTGACTGCCGATAGGATTCGAATAACATATTCTCCTCTTTTCGTTTCGCTGATGCATCCGGCACCAGCCGGTCACCCATTCGTGGGTCTTCGCTGGCCTCCCCTAAGAAGGCTGCGGGACTAAGCGCGGCAGTCTAGCATACTTCCAATTAGACAACCAGCGCGCTCACGTGCTTCAGCTATTGTCTTGCCGTACTCAACGGCCATCCGCGAGGTGGCTGCATGAACCAGACGGTATTCGTACACGTCACCTTTATTGTTGACGATGCCTACAAAGCCGGAAGGGAGCGGCCACCACACCGCTCCCTCGTTGTTAGATATCGCCTCGGACAAAGTCACTAATCACTTGTGGTGTAGACGTATCGAACCCAACTGTGTTGAGGGTTCCTGCGTCGTTGGGATCTCCGACTGTATGACCACCTGCGGTCATAGCGACTGTGGCAAGCTTAGACTTCACGCCTGTCTTGCGCCGGTAGTCATTGAGAGCTTGCGCAGGGTGAATGTTGCCAGCCCACGTTTCGTTATCCGTGAGGATCTGGAATACATCCACCTCTACGTCTTCGTCAGCCGCAAACAGCATTGGCAGAGCACAGTCGGTTCCGCCGAAGGGTAGTTCACTCGTCAGCTTTAGGATGTCATCTAGTCGCTGGTTCGGTGTGATCTCCAGCCACTTTATGCCGGACCCATAAGCGGTGAACCGTCCCATGTTGCCGGCTGGTGCGTTCCAAGCGCCTTGAGCATGTGAAAACGCTACAACGGCGTAGTTTGGCTCAGTACGTGCCGTGACCATCGCCATGGCTGCCGCTGCCTCACGACAGCTCAGCATCGTGTTGGCGATAGCGGAACCCATCGAACCTGATACATCCAGTGCAAGAAGTGTGCGCTTTCCTGTTGGCTGTACGTAGTCGAATGACTTGTAGAACGCTGCATCTAGTGCGTCTATGACTTGACCGATTGGCTCCCATGTATTACGTCCACGGAATCCATGACCACTCCTGTAAGTCGCTAACGCCATCAGCACTGAAAGAGGATGGATACGAGCACGCCGTAGCCGCTCCTTATCCGTCAGCTGCTCGATGACTGTCTTTGTGCCATCAGACAACGGCTTCAGAACTCCTACACGCGTCAGTGTTGCCAAGTTGCGAAGCAGTGCGGTCATTGGCATACCCTGTTCCACTAGCTCAGCCCACACCTTTGCATCCTTGAGCGCCGTAGGATCTAGTGCCTCGCGTGGCAGCGCTGTACCGTTAGCGTGTAGTAGCTCTACAGACCGCTCAGGAGCCGCCATTGCTTCAACGTGTGCCTTGATCGGCTTAGCGTCATCCACCTTGAGGATGTCCTCACGACCCTGTGTAACCCAGCCGTACGCTGCATTGTGCGTAGGTGTAGGTGGCTTGACGTGGCATAGGCGCATAACATCACGGTGTGTCCAACCATCACGCTGGCGATACTTCACTAACTGGTAAGACAGACCTTGTATATCGTCGCGCTGGTACCAAGCCGCTACAGCCTTGCGTAGCGCAGGTCCCCAACCACGGAACTGCTGCACAAAGTCGCAGAACATGAACAAATGTATACCCGTACGACATACACGCGGGATAGCGTCCAACGCTGCACGCTGCACGATTTCAGTCTGGTTCTTATCTGATGGGTGCTTGAACGCACACGCATATGCCAGCGCAAAGATGGCTGGATCAGCCTTTGGTGCACGACCTTGAACGCTTATCTTGACGATCTCGGCAACCGCACTTGTGCCCAGTTCCTCTAGCGCCTCCTGCAACGCCTTGACGTTTTGCTTTGTTAGCTCCTTTTGCGAGGCGTAGTAAGTTCCACCCTCAGAACCCAAGATAAGCCAGCGACGAAGGCGCTCAATCGGCGTCACTTCCCATGCATACCCACCTGCTTCATTTTGTGTCTGTCCAGACTGCGGAATCGGTTCAGACTGTGGTGTAGACCGCACGCTAGCTGAACCACTGAGGTAGGAAGATGACATACCAAGGTTCCTTTATAGGAGTTAACTGAGGTAGCGGGCGCGGGAATCGAACCCGCTAGGCGTGGGATTATGAGCCCCATCCATGCACCTGCTATGCCCGCACGTGTATTGGAGTAGCATCCCAGCTTGACTGGCCTGTGAGGGAATCCAATCAGCTCGATAAGTAGCTTACAGCGGACTCGTACCGCTTCCAATTAGTGGCGGGGACGGGATTTGAACCCGTGACCTCCAGGTTATGAGCCTGGCGCGCTGCCGGACTGCGCTACCCCGCTAGGTGGGTGTAGATGTTACTCTACACCCTCTAGCAGTCGGCAAGCAAGTTAGTGGCTACGGGTAGTTGTCTTTTAACGGAAGATAACCCGCTGCCGTTCGGCCTGCCGCCTACCAGTGTGCGTTCCATTATTCAGTTGTTACGACGGGAGAGATTGCCGATAAGATCGACCACCCATCGCATACTACATGATGTGAGCAAGTTACGGCGATTGGCATAAACAACGCCATTGCTGACGCGTCTGGACTCGAACCAGATATACCCAAGGTAACCAACCATCCTTCGGCACACATCGACTAGGGCGCGGCGGGCAAATTAACGACAACGAGTCACTCGCCACCAAGCAAACGAGTTTACGAAGCGCGCAGACCTCGGCCCGCCGCTATGTTTCCAGTTTCGTACATCACGGCAAGCAAGGATTTGGCATCGGATGTTTTAGCGCTTTACCAGTTAAGCTACAACGGCGAACCGTTGACAGGACTCGAACCTATAACTCTCTCTCTTTGCAGGAGATAACCGACAACCTTTCGGCCTGCCGCAACAACGGAAAGGAGACCGCAGTTACAACGTCGTGCACTTTAGCGCATCGTCGCTATGAGTCAAGTGCTGTCTAGCAATAATCCCGCAACGTGCGACGTTTAACGTAAAAGAGCCGCCCTGCCAACTAAGTGACAGGACGGCTCGGCTGCGACCCTAGGAGATCGAGTATAGCCCACTAGTCTAGTCTGGGTGCGATAAATCAAGCTCGCATAGTCCGCATATGCCCAGTTCGTTACGTGCGGCTTCCCGTAGGAGAGTGCCACATTCCTTACAGCGTGGCCAGCGTACGAGCTTCATCGCGTATGCACGTTCAATCCCCATTGCAGTAGCTATTTGTGCGTAGGTCTTACGTTTGGTGCGCAGTCCTTGCGCACGTTCTATAGCGATGTAATCAGGTGCTGGCATTCTGCCCCAATGCGATTGCATGCTCTTCATCTAACTCGGTTGAGAACTTTACTATCTCAGCAGGATTGACGTACACTGCAAGGGTGTTGTTCTGGGCCTTATATTGCGCTCGACGCTTAGCTCTGTCGATAAGCACGTCTCCAGGAACACTAGTACCAGGTGGAAAGGTACCCTCACCAGAAGCTGACCAGTTCGTAGAGCCCTCCCAAGCCACTACACCATCTAGGACGCCACCCTTGGTGTGGCTTATCTGGTGAGTAGCTGACTCTCCGATAGCAAATGAACTGCGCATCTCTGAGGACCAAGAGGCGAGGATCTTTTTCTCGTGTACTCCCGTTGACTGCGACTTGTCTAGCGTACCTTGGACGTACACATGCTCATCCGCCACTAGTCCTTCGATGATGCTGTTGAGTTCATCGTCGTCATATCCGAACATGTTCATCTTGAGTACCCGCGAGCAACGCGCTAGCAGATACTTCAATACACCATGCACATCATCGCGTCCCACATAGAACACGCGAAAGTCTGCGCTGTCATCTAACGAGAACGATTTCTCCCGTGTGAACTGCGCGAGGTCGTCTAGCCGAAACGCTTGCAGCGTTGCTGTTGGGTCCTGTGCTACCTGTAGCGCTGTCTGCTGTGCCGGCTTTCGATTCACCATTGTTTCCAGATGTGCTTCGCTTTCAAAGCGTGGCACCACGTAGTATGGTTCGCCGGTCACGATGTACGTGTAACAAGCCAGAAGTCTGAGCTGAGTTCTCGGTGGGGTTCCGACACCCAGCCTGCTCGTATCCAGAAGTAACCACCATCGCCCCATTCATCACCCCAGCTATTGCGCACCTCGAACGCGTCGAATGGGAAACGTTCGCGTGTCCAATCATACCCAGTGAGGACTGTACAGTGACCGCCGATGTAGTTTTCGCGTGCACTTGGTAATGGCAGCGCTTCTGTCCGTGGGTTCCATCGAGTTTCATCCTCGAACATTTCCGGCACGATGAACCCAAAGACAACGGGACCATATTCAGCGATAGCTGTTCTTAGTGGTGCACCAGCGCCACCCG
>Ga0335083_10002202_pt1 | contig 25949 bp, 20 predicted proteins | sample Lox_Sample_42_FD_206716 | JGI IMG/M metagenome (GOLD analysis project Ga0335083, IMG submission 206716) | Soil microbial communities from Loxahatchee National Wildlife Refuge, Florida, United States - Lox_Sample_4.2 | ecosystem: Environmental > Terrestrial > Soil > Wetlands | place: USA...
ACCGGCGTTTCGCGGACGACCCCGGCGATCACTCGGGCGGCGCGGCGGATGTCGTCGGCCGATACGGGCGCGCTCGCATCGAGGGGTCGAGCCGTGTCAGTCAGGGAGCGCCACCACCGCGTCGATCTCCACCAGCGCGCCGCGTGGCAGGCCGGCCACCGCGATCGCGACCCGCGCCGGCGGATCGGATTCAAAGAACGACTCGTACACCTCGTTGACCGAGGCGAACGATGCCATGTCGGTCAGGTACACGGTGAGCCGGACCGCGTCGCCGAGCGTCGCGCCCGCCGCGTCACACACCGCCGCGAGGTTCTCCAGGCAACGGCCCGCCTGGTCGGCCGCGGTCGCTCCGACGAGATCGCCGGTCTTCGGGTCGAGCGGGATCTGGCCGGAGCAGAACAACAGGTCTCCGCCGGCGCGAACGGCGTGGACGTACGGACCTACTGCCTCAGGTGCGCCGGGCGCCCTTATCGACTCGCGGTGTGCTGACAACTGGCTTCCTCCTCGGTGGCACGGTCGACGTAGCGTATTGCGCGAGTCTGCGCTGGGGTAGCCTGACCCCGTGCCGAACCGCCTCGGGGGCGAAAGCTCGCCGTACCTGCTCCAGCACAAGGACAATCCCGTGGACTGGGAGCCGTGGGGAGACGAGGCGCTCTCGCGCGCCCGCGACGAGGACCGCCCGCTGCTCGTCTCGATCGGCTACTCGGCGTGCCACTGGTGCCACGTGATGGCGCACGAGTCATTCGAGGACGAGCACATCGCTCAGCTCATGAACGAGCGGTTCGTGTGCGTCAAGGTCGACCGCGAGGAGCGTCCCGACATCGACGCGATCTGCATGGAGGCTTGCCAGGCGATCACCGGCCACGGCGGCTGGCCGCTGAACGCGTTCCTGACCCCGGACGGGGTGCCGTTCTATGCCGGGACGTACTTCCCGCCCGAGTCCCGGCACGGCCTGCCGAGCTGGCGGATGGTGCTCGACGGGGTGTCCGAGGCCTGGTCCGAGCGGCGCGATCAGATCACTCGGCAGGGAGGGCAGATGGTGGAGGCGCTGAGCGCGACCGCGAGGCTCGAGCCGTCGATGGAGCCCATCACTCAGGATCTGGTGCGGGAAGCGCTGGTCGCGTTGTGGGGCACCTATGACCGCTCGAGCGGCGGATTCGGGCGAGCCCCGAAGTTTCCCCAGGCGTCGGTGATCGAGCTTCTGCTGGCGCGGAGCGAGCATGAGATGTCGCTCGGGACGCTCGAGGCGATGGCCCGCGGCGGGATCTATGACCAGGTCGGCGGCGGGTTCGCGCGTTACTCGGTCGACGCCACCTGGACCGTCCCGCACTTCGAGAAGATGCTCTATGACAACGCGTTGCTGGCCCGCGCCTATCTGCACGGCTGGCAGGTCTCGGGCAACGAGCGCTTCCGGGACGTGTGCTCTGAGACGCTCGATTGGGCGCTTCGCGAGATGCGCGGTCCCGAGGGTGGCTTCTGCTCTGCGCTCGACGCGGACTCAGACGGCGTCGAGGGAAAGTTCTACGTGTGGACGGTCGACGAGCTGCGATCGGTGCTCGGTCCGGCGGGGCTCGCCGAGGAGGCGATCGCGTACTTCGGCGCGACCGAGCGCGGCAACTTCGAGGGCGCCGGCCAGAACGTGCTGGAGGCGCGCGGGCCCGAGCCGTCTGACCTTCCCAAGATCCGGCGGCTGCTGCTCGAGGCGCGGTCGGCTCGCGTCCGCCCCGGACTCGACGACAAGCGACTGACCTCCTGGAACGCGTTGATGATCTCCGCGCTCGCCGGCGCGGGCGCGGTGCTCGAGCGCGAGGACTACCTCGGTGCCGCCGTCCGGTGCGCATCGTTCGTGCTGAATGACCTGCGTGACGCGGACGGGCGCCTGCTGCGAAGTTGGAAGGACGGCCGCGCGCGGGTCGACGGCTACCTCGAGGACCACGCGTTCCTGCTCGAGGCGCTGGTCTCGTGCTACGAGGCGACGGGCGACCCAACCTGGTACGGCGAGGCGACCGCGCTCGCCGACGTGATGATTGACCGCTTCGAGGACCCCGAGCGCGGCGGCTTCTTCACGACCGCCTCAGACCACGAGCGGCTCGCCGCCCGGCGCAAGGACCTCGAGGACTCGCCGATCCCGTCGGGTAACTCGGCGGCCGCGTTTGGCCTACTGCGGCTCGCCGCGCTGTCCGGCGAGGGGCGCTACGAGCGCCACGCGCTCGGCGTGCTCCGTCTGCTGTTCCCATTGGCCGCGCGCCATCCGGGCGCCTTCGGGCACCTGCTCGGCGCGGCCGACTTCTACCTGGCGCCGGTCAAGGAGGTGGCGATCGTGGGGCCATCGACCGGGACCGGGGAGCTGCTACGGGTCGTCCGGGGGGCATTTCGGCCACACCTGGTGCTCGCCACCGGGGAGGCCGACGGCGTGCCGCTGCTCGAGGGCCGCGGGCCGGTCGACGGCCACGCCGCGGCGTACGTGTGCGAGCGGTTCGTGTGCCAGGCCCCGGTGACCAGCCCCGAGGAGCTCGTGGCGGCGCTGAGTTAGCCTCGCGGCATCGGGTAGCTACTGGGCATGCCTTCTGCCCAGATCAGCGTCGAACGAGAGGCGAGGAACGTCGGGCGCGAATCCGTGGAGGCCGAGCGGTCACGGCCGTTCCGGGCGCTCGTCCGTGCCGGCTTCGTCGCGCGGGGCGTCACGTACGGGGTGATCGGCGCGATCGCGCTGGCGCTCGCGGCGGGCGCGGGCGCCGCGCCCGCCGCGCCGGACCAGCAGGGAGCGCTCGCGCTCATCGCCGGCGCGCCGCTTGGTCGCGTGGCGCTCGTCGTGGTGTGCGTCGGGTTGCTGGCCTATGCGCTCTGGAAGCTGAGTCAGGCCGTATTCGGTCATGGTCCGGAGGGTGGCGGCAGCCCCGAGTTGAAGGACCGCATCTCGAACGCCGCCGGCGGCCTCGTCTACATCGGCCTGTTCGCGATCGCCGTCCGGATCCTGCTCGACGGCTCGTCGGGTGGCGGCGGATCAGGCAGCTCGGGCGGCGCTAGCAGCCCATCCCGGGCGACCGCCGGCGTCCTCGGCTGGCCCGGTGGCTCGGTGATCGTCGCGATCGCCGGAGGCGTCTTCATCGCGATCTGCCTCTACCAGATCTACGACGCGGTCCGCGGCGGGTTCGCCGAGAGCGCCAAGCTCGGCGAGATGAGCGAGCGCGAGCGGCGCACGTATATGGCAGTCGGGCGGGTCGGGCTCACGGCCCGGTCGCTCGTGTTCGGGATCGTCGGGTATTTCCTGCTGCGCGCCGGCATCTCGTATGACCCGCATGACGCCGTAGGGGTCGACGGCGTGCTCGCACGGGTGCACCGCGAGCCGCTCGGGCCGGTCCTGCTGGCGCTGGTCGCAGCGGGACTGCTCGTGTTCGCGTGCTACTCGCTGTTCGAGGCGCGCTATCGCCGGCTATAGCACCGGGAGGTAGCGCTCGAGCTCCCACGGGGTCACCTGGACCCGGTAGTCCTCCCACTCCTGGCGCTTGATCTCGATGTAACGGTTGAACATGTGCTCGCCGAGCGAGCGCAGGACCAGCTCCGACTGGGCGGTGAGCTCGATCGCCTCGCCAAGCGTGGCCGGTAGCTGCTCGATCCCGAGCCGGCGGCGCTCCTCGGAGGACAGGTGGTAGAGATTCGTCTCCATTGGATCGGGCAGCTCGTAGCGGTGCTCGATCCCCTCGAGGCCGGCCTGGAGCAGAACGGCGAACGTCAGGTACGGGTTACAGGCCGGGTCCGGGCAGCGCAGCTCCATCCGGGTCGCGCGCTCGTTGCCGGGGTGGTACATGGGGATGCGCACGAGCGCGGAGCGGTTGCGCCGGGACCAAGCGATGTACACGGGCGCCTCGTAACCGGGGACTAGGCGCTTGTACGAGTTGACCCACTGGGCGAAGATCGAGCAGATCTCCCGTGCGTGCCGGAGTTGGCCGGCGATGAAGGCCTTGCCGATGTCGGACAGGTAGTACGGGTCGTCGGGGTCGAAGAACGCGTTCTGCTCGCCCCGGAACAGCGACTGGTGAGTGTGCATCCCGGAGCCGTTCTTGCCGAACAGCGGCTTGGGCATGAACGTCGCGTGCAGGCCGTACTTCATCGCGTATTCCTTGACCGTGATCCGGTAGGTCATGCAGTCGTCGGCCATCTTCAACGCGTCTGAGTAGCGCATGTCGATCTCGTGCTGGCTCGGCCCGACCTCGTGGTGGGCGTATTCAGTGGGGATGCCGAGCTGCTCGAGCGCGAGCACGGTCTCGCGGCGCAAGTCCGAGCCGGCGTCGAGTGTGGTCAGGTCGAAGTAGCCGCCCTCGTCGAGCACCTCGGTCGAATTCGGGCTCTTGAAGTAGAAGTATTCGAGCTCGGGGCCGACGTTGTAGTGGTCGAATCCCATCGCCTTGGCCCGCTCGACCGCGCGCCGCAGCACATGCCGCGGGTCACCCTCGTACGGTGTGCGCTCGGGCGTGAGGATGTCGCAGAACATGCGCGCCACCCCCTGCTCCTCCGGGCGCCACGGCAGGATCCGGAACGTGGTGGGGTCGGGCATCGCGATCATGTCCGACTCCTCGATCGGGTTGAACCCGGTGATCGACGACCCATCGAACCCCATCCCGCCCTCGAACGCGTCGGTCAGCTCGGTGGCGTTGATCGAGAACGCCTTCAGCTGACCGAGGATGTCGGTGAACCAGAGCCGGATGAAGCGGATGTCGCGCTCCTGAACGATCGCGCGAACGTCGTCCTGGGTGAGCGGGGAAGCCGTTGTCGCCATCGAGCGGCGAACGTTACTGGCTGTCAGGGCGTCAGAGACGGCCAGAGAGCTGCCGCTCGCCGAGCCAGCGGGTGGCCCATCGCTGTATCTCGGCGAGCGCCGGCCCGAGCTCACGCCCCATTTGGGACAGCTCGTACTCGACCCGGAGCGGCGGGCCGGCGATCACGGTTCGCTCGACCATGCCACGCCGCTCCAGCTCCTTCATCCGTTCGGACAGCAGGCGGTCGGACAGCTCGGGGACGGCCTGGGCGATCTCGGAGAAGCGCAGCGCGCCGTCCATCAGCACGGCAAGGATCGCTCCGGTCCACCGGCGCCCGACAAGCTCTACCGCCTCGTGGTAAAGGGGACAACAACTTGTCGAGCGAATATCGCCGCGATCAGACTCGGCCGTGTCCTCGGGCGCTCCCATCTTGCGTCGCCGTAGAGCTTAGTGCTTACGCTGCCTGCAACGCCCGCGACGCCTCACTCGAGCCGTCGACGGGCACCTCCCCAGCGACGTTCACCATCGCGGTGAACCCCTCGAGGGAGACCGTTGCAATCGCCTCCAGGATCTGCTCGTCGTCCCAGCCGGCCTCACGCGCCTCCTCGTGGAGGTGCATCGGCGCGCGGCCGCGCTCCTCGAGCAAGGCATGTAGGTACCGGAGCAAGGCCGCCTCACGCTGGTCCTTCGAGTTGAATTGCCGCGCGAGCGCGACCTCGTCGAGCGCCAGCCCGGCGGCCCGCGCGGTCCGCGAGTGCATCGCGATGCCGGGCTCGGACTGGTAATACTCGGCGACGGCCAGCGCGATCCGCTCGAGCGTTGGCAGCGTCAACTTGCCGTGGCGCAGCTCCGAGCGGAAGCGAGCATAAGCCCGCAGCGCGGCCGGCGAACCCGCGAGCACGCCCAGGAAGTTAGGGAGCTGCCCGCCCGTCGCGAGAGCGCCTCGCAGGACGGGGACCGACCCCTCGGGTGCGGTCAGGTCGTCGTGTATCTGAAATCGGCTCATCGAAGTTTTCATAGTTGACCACCAGTAGGTCCGGGGGGCTGATGGGGCAGCGCGGCCCTTCACTTTCGAGACTTGCTTACGCGAAATAAGTTTAGATACGCCCCGCCGCGCGCACAAGTGGGGGACGCACCACTTTTTGAGCGGCCGGGCCTCCGGCGAATCGCCCGCGCCAACGAAGTCTCTACCGGTTATATACGCGGACCCATAAAGACTGGATCAGCCGCGGATGCGAGGCGCGTAAGCGCTGACGCTCAGTGCGCCAGGTGTGCGAGTGCGGCCGCGTGCGCGCTGGTGGCGGCGACGAGAATCAGCAGCAGGCCCAGCACAACGGCCCACATCGCCGCCCGGTCGGGCTTGAAGCCCTCCCGTTCGTGACGGCGCAGCGTCGGGAAGCCCTCGCGTTCGTGACGGCGGGGAATCGGCCGGGCAACCGGGAGGTTGCGCTCGGCTCCGCGGCCGGTGATCTGGACGGTCCTGCGGCCGTTGGCGGCGCGCGGCGCCCAGGTCACGGGGCGCTCGAGCCCGAGATCGGAGTCGTGCTCTGGCGAGAACGGCACGGCCGGCGGCGCGGGTTCGGCGATCGTGGCGGCGCGGAACTCCCGGAAGGCCTCGCTATCGAGCTCCTCCCACCACGGAGCAACGTTCCGACGCTGACGGTGCGCGGAAGCGCCAGCTTGGGGCAATTCTCCGACCTCTTTCTCGTACTTACGGGGTTAGCTGACGGACGAGCACGATTCGCCCCAACAACTTGGTTCCCCCGCTCCCAGCGCTCCAGTGTCGAGCGGCGCGGGATTCAGATTTCGGGCGCGATCCTAACAGCGGGAACGGACGGAACGCTCTCTCACCCTTGACCATTTCCGCGCAAGATGCGGGCTGGTTGTGCGGCCAAGGTGCACCGCCGGACAGCTGTGCGGGACGGCATTACTCGTTGCCGGCGACCTTGCTCACGAACTTCGCGACGTCCGTGGCATCGACGCCCTGCACGACCATCGCCGGCATTGTCCCCTCACCGAGGCACGCCTCCTGGCTGCCCTTGGGCGGATTCTGTAGGCATCCGTACTGGATCGTGTGCAGGACCAGCGCCTCGGTGGGCTGGATCACATCGAGGTTCGGTCCGACCTTGCCCACCGCGTTCGCGGCAGCCAGCGTGTGGCATAGCCCGCAGTGCTGGCCGAACAGCTCGCGCCCGTGCTTCTCGGCCTGGGTCAGCTCGCTGGTCCCGACCTTCGCGTTGGCGTTGTTGCGGTTTCCGAACTGGATCAACACCGGGATCGCGACACCGAAGGCGATGTAGATGATGGCCAGCGTCCAGCCGATCGCCCGGCGCCCGCGGTACCCCGGTTCCCGCCCGCCGCGGATGCGGCCGGTGCGGGTGCCAAGGTAGAACACACCGAGGCCGAGCACGACCCAGAATGCGGCAAACAACAGGACGGCGAGCACGGAGCGGGACCTTACCGCGCCGACCCGGCGAACGGATCACAGGGTGGGTCACCGGCGCCGTCCCGACGCGAAGCTCATAACCGGCGGAGCGACCGCTCTGAAGTCCTCGGCATCGGTCTCCCGAGAGGTTCTCTGCTCCGCCAGCCCCCGGCGCACCTGCTCGTCGAGCATCGAGAAGTCCTTGATCTCGGCGACCAGATGATCGGGAGCCGAGATCGGCTGGACCCGATCGACCAGGATGTTGATCGCGCCGCCCGCCGCCGGGTGCCGCTCCAACTTGCCCTCGGCGACCATCAGCGGCTCGGTCCTCACGGTCAGCCGGTGGCGCTCGTACACAGGGGCGGGGACGATCAGGTTGATGGTCCCGAACTCGTCTTCGAGCAGCACGAACACGATCCCGTTGGCGGTGCCGGGACGTTGACGCGCCACCACCAGCCCGCCCACCTTGAGCCGGGTGCCATGGCGCAGCTCCGCGAGCTCGCGGCTCGTGGCCATGCCGTCGGGCAGCCGGTCCCTGAGCAGCGCCAGCGGATGCGAGTGGGCGGTCAGCCCGATCGTGCCGTAATCGGCGAGCATCGATTCCCACGGCGTGAGCGCTCGCAGCTCCGGTGGCGCCGGCAGATCCAGCGGAAGCGCCAGCTGGACCCCACCGGGTACCCTTGTCCCCGGCGTCGCCACGCCGAGCTGCCACAGCGCGATGCGGCGCTCCGAACCCGGCGCCGCATCGGTCACGAGCGAGTCGCACGCTCCCGACCAGGCGAGCATCTCCAGCGAGGATGCGCTCGAGCTCGCCCGCGAGGCGAGATCGGCCAGCGTGCGAAACCGCCCCCCGGCCTCCCGCACCGCGACCAGCTCGGACACCTCCTGCTCGGTGACGCCCCGGACGTAGCGCAGACCGATGCGAACTTTGAGGGCGTCGCCCCCTTCGATCCCACAGTCGGCGTCACTCTCGTTCACATCTGCGGGCAGCACCTCGATTCCCCGCCGCTGGGCCTCGTGGACGAGCGCATCGGGTGGGTAGAAGCCCATCGGCTGCTCGTTCAGCAACGAGCACAGGAACTCGGGCCCGTAATGGACGCGCAGCCATGCCGACTGGTAGGCGAGCAGACCGAAGGCGGCTCCGTGGGCCTTCGGGAAGCCGAAGCCCGAGAAGCCACGGACCATCGAGAACACCCGCTCCGCGCTCTCCTCGTCGACTCCGTGCTTGCGGCGTGCGCCGGCGACGAAGCGCCTGTGATATGCCTCGATCGCCGCGTCCGAGCGCTTGCGGCTCATCGCCCGTCGCAGCCCCTCCGCCTCACCGGGCGAGAACCCGGCGAACGCGATCGCCACCTCGATCACCTGGTCCTGGAAGATGATCGACCCGAGCGTTTCGCGCAGTGCCGGCTCGAGCGACGGATGGTCGTAGGGGACCTCGTAGCCGGGATCGACGCGCAGGCGCTGACGGCGCTCGATGTACGGGTTGACCGCGCCTCCCTGGATCGGACCCGGCCGCACGATCGCGACCTGGATCGTGATGTCCTTCAGGTTCTCCGGCCGGGTGCGGTACAGCGACTGCATCTGCGCCCGGCTCTCGATCTGAAAGACCCCGGTCGTCTCAGCGCTCTGGATGCACTCGTAGGTGGCCGGATCGTCGTACGGGATCCGGCTCAGGTCGATCTGCGCGCCGCCGCGAGTGCGCGCGATCATCTCGACCGCCCGTTCGACCGCCGACAGCATCCCGAGCCCGAGCAGATCGATCTTCAGGAACCCCGCATCCGAGCACGAGTCCTTGTCCCACTGGACGATCTGCCTGCCTTCCATCGCCGCGGGCACGATCGGGCAGCAGTCGAGCAGCGGACGTGTGGCGACGATCATCCCGCCAGAGTGCTGACTCAGATGACGCGGAAGTCCGTGGGCCTCTGCGGCCAGGCGCGCGAGCCACGCCCATCGCCCCGTCGTACCCCGCCGCCCGTCTTCATTGCCCGCGCGGCGGGGCTCGAGCCCGAACGCGGACGCGATGTCCTTATCCACCTCTTTCGCGTCCCAGCCCTCGCTGCCCCGAGCCACGCGCTCGATCTCACCCGGCGGTAGCCCCAGGGCCTTGCCCAGCTCCCGGATCGCGCCGCGAGCGCGGTACGTCGGGAACGCCGCCACCAGCGCCGAGCGATCGTGTCCGTAGCGCTCGTGGACTCGCGGGATCAGCTTCTCCCTGATGTCGCGCGGGAAGTCAAGGTCGATGTCGGGCAGCGAGGTCAGCTCCTCGTTCAGGAACCGGCCGATAAGCAGGTCGTTGGCGATCGGGTCGACGTGCGAGAGACCGGTCAGGAAACAGACGATCGACGACACGCTCGAGCCGCGGCCCCGCCCGGGAGGCAGCAGGCCGCGGACGCTGTCGGGCCCGCGCACTTCAAGCGCCACCTCCCTGGCGAGCTCCAGCATGTCGTGGTGGAGCAGGAAGAACCCGGGCAGACCGAGCCTCTCGATGATCCGAAGCTCCTGCTCAAGGCGGGCGATGGCGCTCATGCGCACCTCGCCCGCATCCTCGTACCGATCGCCCAGGCGCTCCTGACACAGCTCGGAAAGCTTGCGCATCGCCGCCGCGTCCTCCGACCCCGGATACCGATACCCAAGGTCGCTGGTCAGATCGAACCGCAGCCGTTCCGCCAGCACCAACGTTTCCGCGACCGCCTCGGGATGGTCGGGAAAGCGCCTCGCCATCGCCGCCGGCGAGGCGAGCACATGGCTGAAGTTTCCTCGCCGCTCGGGCTCTGAGGCATCGAGCGTGGAGTGCAGACGCACCGCCACCAGCGCGTCCTGAAGTGGGGCTCGCGAGCGAGCGTGCGCATGCACGTTCCCGGTGGCTACACACGGGACGCCGAGCCGGGCCGCGACTCGCGCCAGACCTCGGTTGCGTGCACGATCGTCGCGCAGGAACGGACGCTGGAGCTCGATTCGGAGACGATCGGGTCCGAACGCATCGAGCAGGCGCCTGAGCGTGAACTCGTCGTGCACTCCCCGCAGCGCGCAACCGCTCAGGCAGATCAGGCCTTCGGCGTGATCGATTACGTCCGCCGCCTCGACGAACGCCTGCGCGGGTGGCCCCGGCTTCTCTCGCGTGTGCTCGTGCGCGCGAGTGAGAATGCGGCAGAGGCTGGACCAGCCGGCTGCGTCCTGAACGAGCAATGTCAGATGCCGCCCGTCGGAGAGGTCGATCTCGGCGCCGTGGATCGGGCGCAATCCAAGCGCCTTCGCGGAGACCGCGAACTCCATCGAGCCCGAGACCGAGTTGTGGTCAGTCAGGGCGACCGCCTCGTAGCCCAGCTCGACCGCGGCGGGGACGATCTCGTCGGGGAGCGAGGCGCCGTCGAGGAACGAGAAGGCCGAATGACAGTGGAGCTCGACGTACGACACTAGAACACATGTTCGCATCCGCCGCGGATGGTGCAATGCTCCGCGGATGGGATCGACCGGCGTTGCTAGGGTGGCCCGATGAAGGAGCGAGATCGTCGTCAATCGTGGCGCGCGACCCGCCGCGAGCTGGCGAAGACGATGTCGCGCCGGGGCCGGAAGTGGATCAGGGAAGTGTGGGCTGCGAGCGCGCGCACGGCCGCCGCACTCGAGCGCCTCAGCCCAGTGACCACGCCACTCGGTCGCAGGCTCGTCGAGAGCTACGCAGCCCGGGAGCAAGCCGACAGCGCGGAGATGTACCGGGCGCTGAGCGTCGCGCTCGCGTACGGGTATGCGGTCCGCACGGTCATTGTCGAGCCGACCGACCAGCCGCGTCTGAAGCCATCGGCGTTCCAGCTGAGTGCGCAGACCGATGTCGATCGGCTCGCGAACGACGAGGCGATGCCCAAGCGGCTCCTCGATCCCGTGCGGAGCATCGCCTCTTCAGACCAGTTCGACTCCGTCATGACGCTGCCACCCACGGTCTGGAATGGGTTCGTGGCGACGGCGACGATGAGGCTGCAGCGCCAGTTCACGAACTCGAACAAGGCGAAACTCACGTGGCGTGAGCTGAGCCGCGAGCGGATCGAGAAGATGCTCCGGTACGGGTATGCCCTGCGCTGCCTCGACGAGGCGATCGATGCCGAGCCGGAGCTGCGGGTCCCCGACTCCGACTCCGACACCGGTACCGACGCGGACCCGGTGGCCGAGGGCCTCGATACCGCTAGCCAGCCTCGAGCAGCGCGCGGAGGTTGATCGCGGCCGCCATCGCGCGGTAACCGGCCGCGTTCGGGTGCAGGTGGTCACCACTGTCGTAGGCGCGGTCGAGTCGTTCGGGATCCCGGCGATCCGCGACCGCGGCGGCGAAATCGATCACGCCGTCGAACGCACCACTCGTCCGGATCCAGTTGTTCACCGCTTCGCGCTTCGCCTCGCCCGCCGGCGTCCAGTAGCGCGCGCCCTCGAACGGGGTCAGCGTCGCGCCGAAGATCTTCAGCCCGGCGGTGTGGGCGAGCGTGATGATCCGCTCGTAGCCCTCGACGATCTGGAGCGCGGACACGTTCGTGTGCGGCGCCGTCAGCGGGCCGCGGTTCTGGCTGTACCCGATGTCGTTGATTCCTTCGAGCAGGACCACGTCGCGGGCGCCGGGCTGATCGCGGACGTCGGGCACAAACCGAGCGATAGCGTTGACGCCGCAACACAGCGCGTCGTTGAGGACCCGGTTGCCGCCAATTCCTTCATCGACGACGGCGAGCGTGGACCCAGACAGAGCGTTCAAGCGGCGCTCGAGGTCGTTTGGCCAGCGCTCGTTCTTGCCGAATGCAGACCCGACGCCGTCGGTGATCGAGTCGCCCAGCGCGATCACCGATCCGAGCGTGCGGCGCGAGCCGAGCACATCAACCCCGTCGAGGAAATACCAGGAGCCGGTGCGGACCTTGAACGGGTGGCCGCCGCCGGCGACGTGCGCTCCAGTCGCCACGTAGTTGAGCTGCTCGGCGTCCGCATGCTGGGTGGCGGGGCCGGTTGGCAGCGGGAGGTACAAGCTGATCGCCAGACGGGTCGCGGGCGGGACTTCCAGTGGCGAGGCATCGCTGGTCACCTCGCCACCGGGCGGGATCAGCACCGATCGCCGGCCGCCGAAGTACAGCGGGTGGGACGTGCCCGCGACCGTGCTCGGGCCACTGTGGTCGATCGCGACGGCCGCCAATCCGACCCGGAGCGGCCCGCTGCCGAATGCATTCGTGAGCCGCACCCTGACCCTGGCGCCGCCGGCGCTGGTGAGCACGATCTCGCGGATCGTGACGTTCCGGAAGCCGGCTCGCGACAGGTTGCCGCCGGTCGCGGCCTGGGGGCTCGCCCCCCACGTTGCGATCCAGTGGCTGCCCACCGGCACCGGCACCGGCGTTGCGGCGGCCGGGGGGTCGGGATCGAAGACCGTCCCCGCGATCCTGATCAGCACGAACAGCGCCACCGGTGCCCAGAGGTATCGACGCACTCTGGGGGAAAGTAACGTCGCGGTCAGCCGACCAGTTTTCGGACCTCGGGCGGGCGGTCAGCATGCCGACAGCGCGGCGCCGATCAGCGGTCAGCCCATCAGCTTGCGGACCTCGCCGAGAACGCGCGGTTCGAGCAGCTCGCTGCAGTAGGCGCTGAAGTGGACGCCATCGAATCGGCACAGCTGCCCGTTGACCTTCGCGTCGTAGTGGCCACCGGGCGAGACCGTCTGGTCGATGTTGAGCACCGACACCGTCGAGGGATCGCGCCGAGCCGCCTCCTGGAGCATCGAGTTGATCAGCGCGCGCCGGGCGGGATCGGCAGCCGGCGCCGGCGAGCCGTCGGGCTCGTTGGGCGGGCTCGTATACGGAATCGACAGGAACAGGACCTTCCTGCCGTCGGCCGCCATCAGCGTCACGAACCGGTTGATCTGGTTTTGGACGTGGGCGTCGAACGCAGGCTGACCGAGGTGAACTACGTGCCCGTTGATCTTCCAGTTGAGCTGGTCCCTGTACCCGAGCTCGACGACGACCATCTTCGCGCCCGTTGCGCCGGCTTCCTTGGCCCAGTCCTGCGCCGCGTCCTGACACCCGGCCGACTGGGCCTCCCAGGTGCCGTCTACGTCGAGCTCGCCCTGCGTCGTGAACGCACATCCCAGCCGTGCGGCGTTCGCGAGCTCGACGCCGTAGCGCTCCTCGTTGCCGAGCCACGGCACGCCGAGCGTGAACGCGAGCGAGTCGCCGACCAGCAGCACCCGCTTGGGCGGGCAGGTCGTGAACGTCTTCTGCCCTGAGCCGCTCCAGGTCAGCTTGTGGTACCCGAGGGCCGTGTAGACGAACTGCGTCTCCTTGCTCCCAGGCACGGGCGCGACGCCGTAGTCCGGCGCGTCTTTCAGCGCGACCGTGCACGGCGAGTCGTTGCCGCGGAGCCGCGGCGGGGGCTGAGGCAGGGTCGCCGCGGCGGGAATGCCCGCCGGCAACTGGTCGGCCGCCGAGGCGAGCAGCAGCGCCGCCACCGCGCCACCGGCCGCGAGCGGCGCCAGCGCCCGCACCACCCACGTGGGGCGCCGGCGCTGTCGGATCGGCTGCTCGATCAGGAAATACGACGCCGTGCTCACCGCCAGCGTGACCGCCAGCCGCACGAGCAATAGCGCGGTGCCGCTGACCCCGATCGCCGTGGCGCTCAGCCACAGGAACAGCGGGAAATGCCAGAGGTACAGGCCGTAGGAGATCTTTCCGAGCGCGCGCAGCGGGCGGACCGCGAGCGCTCGCGCCGCGAGCGACGCCGGTAACGCCACGGCGGCCAGGATCAGCAGCACGACCGCCACGTCGAGGCCGAGCAGTCCGTACGGGTAGAGCCAGCCGTCCGAGCCGCCGACCAACGCGGCTGCCGCGAGCACGCCGGCGAAGGCGAGCAGCGCGGCGGGCCTGAGTGCGCGTCCCGGTCCCGGGGACGGGCTCGGGACGGCGGTCGTCGCGCCGACGGCCGATTCCGCGCTGTCTCTGCTCGCGCGCCAGATCGTGCCCGCGCGCCAGATCGCGACGCCGATCGCCAGCGACGCGCCGATCAGCAGGCTGGCCGCTCTGGTGTCGGTCCCGTAGTAGACGCGGTCGAGGTTCCGGCCGGCGTCGAACAGCGACCCCATGTCGACAGCCGACGCGACTACGCCGGCGACGGTCACGCCGAGCAATACGAAGAGCGGGCGCCGGCTCTCGGGGCTCCGCCCGAGCCGCGTCGCGAGCCACAGTACTCCGCCGAGCAGGATCGGCCACAGCAGGTAGAACTGTTCCTCGATCGCGAGCGACCACGTGTGCTCGAGCGGCGACACCGGCCCGCTGGTGGCAAAGTAGCTCGCTCCGGCCGCGATCTGATGCCAGTTGCTGTAGTAGGTCAGCGCCGAGATGCCGTCTCCCTTCAGCCCGGGAATCGCCTGCGAGGAGCCCGCCGCGGCGTAGTAGAGCCCGATCACCGCGACCAGACAGAACAGCGCCGGCAACAGACGGCGGGCCCGGCGGGCCCAGAACGCTCCCAGGGAGATCGCGCCCGACCTTCCCCACTCGGCGAGCAGCAGCGAGGTGATCAGGAAGCCCGACAGGACGAAGAACACCTCGACCCCGAGGAACCCGCCCTTAGCCCACGTGACGCCGCCGTGGTACAGAAGCACGGCGGCCACCGCGATCCCCCGGAGTCCGTCGAGTCCGCCCCAGTGGGCCAGCTCGACCCGCCCGCGGCGGTTCCGTTCGACCCGCCCACGACGGATCCGCTCGACCCGGTCGCGAACGTTCCGCTCGACCCGGTCGCGAATGCTCCGCTCGACCCGACGGCGGAGGTTCCGGTCGACCGCGCCGCCGATGGGCCAGTCGACCCGACGGCGGAGCCGCAGGCCGAGCGGCCTGCGAGGACTCGGACCGAGCCATGCGCGACCCGACCCGGGTTCGGTTAGTTCCCTGCTCACCAAACGAGTGGTACCCGTCTGGGCGTAGCGCGAGCGTAAATCAGTTCGCGCCCTGACTACCCAGCGCCGATTCAGCTTAGCCCTTGACAACTTATTAGTGGCTGCTAATCTTCGTCGCAGTTAGCACTCACTAAGAAGCACCGGAGGAGCCCATGCCGAAGACAACAAGCCAAAGCCGCAGGATCTGGACACTCGTGATCGTCTCGCTCGGCCTGTTCATGACCGTGCTCGACAACCTCGTCGTGAACGTGGCGCTTCCGAGCATCCACCGCGACCTCGGGGCCTCGATCCAGACGCTCGAGTGGACGGTCAACGCATACGTGCTCGCATTCGCGGTGCTGCTGCTCACCGGGTCCGCGCTCGGCGATCGGTTCGGGCGCAAGCGCATGTTCATGATCGGGATCTCGGTGTTCACCGCTGGATCCGCGGCCGCAGCGCTCTCCCCTTCGATCGGCTTCCTGATCGCCGCCCGCGCCCTCCAGGGAGTCGGCGCCGCGATCGTCACCCCCCTGACCCTGACCCTGCTGGCCGAGGCATTCCCGCCCGAGCAGCGCGGGCTCGCCCTCGGCGTGTGGTCTGCGATCAGCGGCATCGGCGTCGCGGCGGGGCCGCTCGTCGGTGGGGCGCTCACCCAGGCCGCCTCCTGGCACCTGATCTTCTGGGTCAACGTCCCGATCGGCCTCGCCCTGGTCCCGCTCGCCGGCTCTCGCCTCTCCGAGAGCTTTGGATCGGTCAAGCACCTCGACGTCCCCGGGGTCGTCCTCGCCTCGGCCGGGCTGTTCGGGATCGTGTTCGGCCTCGTGCGCTCGCAGTCGCTCGGCTGGGGCAGCACCGAGGTCGTGATCTCGCTGGCCGTCGGCGTCGCGCTCGTGCTGGCGTTCATCGCCCAGGAGCTGCGGAGCGACGAGCCGATGCTGCCGATGGAGTTCTTCGCCAACCGTGGCTTCGCGGTCACGAACGCGGTGTCGCTGGCGATGTACTTCGGGATGTTCGGCTCGATCTTCTTCCTGAGCCAGTTCCTCCAGAACGTCCTGCACAACACGCCGCTCGAGGCGGGCGTGAAGCTGCTGGTCTGGACCGGCGCGGTGATGGTCGTGGCGCCGGTGGCGGGCTTCCTGTCCGAGCGTGTCGGCAGCCGGCTGTTCATGATTGCCGGGCTCGCGCTGCAGGCGATCGCGCTCGGCTGGATGGCGAGCGTGGCGAGCGTCGACACGAGCTACGCGAGCCTCGTGATCCCGTTCGCGCTGGCCGGAAGCGGCATGGCACTCGTGTTCGCGCCCTCGGCCAACGCGGTGCTGGCATCGGTGCGGACCTCGCAAGCCGGACAGGCGTCCGGGGCCACCAACGCGATCCGCGAGCTCGGTGGCGTACTCGGCATCGCGGTGCTCGCCACCGTGTTCACGAGCCACGGCAGCTACCTGTCGCCCGAGAGCTACGTCGCCGGCCTGACCCCGGCGCTGTGGGTAGGTGCGGCCGTGCTGGCCGCCGGTGCGTTGATCGCGACGGTGTTCCCGTTCAACACTCGCGCCTCGGCGTCCGCGCACGCGGCCGAGGAAGCGGCGGCCGGACAGGCGTACCGCGGAGAGCTCGCTGGTCAGACCGTCTGATCGTGCCCTAGGATCGAGGACCACACCGTGACCACCACACCAGCAGCCAACCAGAAGACAACCCGCCAGCGCGTCCCGGCTGCCGAGCGCCGGGACGCGCTCATTGACGCCGCCGTGCACGAGTTTGCGCACGGCGGCCTGCACGGTACGCCGGTCGATCGGATCGCTCGCCAGGTCGGAGTCGCGCAGCCGTACGTGTTCAGCCTGTTCGGCTCCAAGCGAGAGCTGTTCCTGGCCGCCGTGGAGCGGTGCTTTGACCGGGTGGCGAAGCTATTCGCCCGGACGGCGGCCGAGTTCGATCCGGCGACCGCCCCGCCGGACATTGACGTGCTGAAGGCGATGGGCAACGCGTACGTCGACCTGCTCGCCTCCGACCGCGACTACCTGATGCTCCAGCACCAGGCGTACGCGGCCTGCGACGACGAGGTAATCCGCGAACGGGTGCGTGCGTGCTACGCACGGCTCGTCGTCCGCGTCGAGGAGCTGTGCGACGCCGAGCCGGAGCGCATCGACGAGTTCTTCCGCTACGGCATGTGGCTGAACGTCGCCGCCGCAATGGGGGTCGAGGATCTCTCGGTCGGCTGCGAGTGGGTCCAGGCCGAGCAGCAGAGCGCCGAGTAGCGGCTCTCAGTCGGCGAGACGGCGCTCGGGATAGCGCGGAAGACCGTCGTCGGGAACCGGCTCCCACGGAGCGGCGTAGTGCCGGGTTCCAGCCGGGCGTTCGCCGAGGCGCCCGTGCCCGTGCGGCGCTGGCAGCGGGTGCAGTGGCAGTACTGGGCCGAGACCGGCGGCGCGGTGACCTCGAAGCGGACCGCTCCGCAGCCGCACCCTGCCCGTGAGTCGGAAGCTCGTCGCCATGCCCCGAGACTCTAGAAGCTAGAGCGGCGCGGCGACCTTGACAAGCTGGCGGTCCGGAGCGATCCCCCAGCGTTCAGCGACCTGGGCGAGGTGGTCGTCGAGATCCCAACGGTCCGGGCGCTCCTCGCCAGAGTGCTCGGGGCTCGCGCCCTTGAGCGCCATGCAGCCCGTGTTGTCGCCGATCGACCGGATCGCGTCGACATCGTCCGGGGATAGGCGCTGCTCGGCCGGGAGCGCGGCGAGCTCGGCCCGCTTACTCTCGACAGGGCGGGCGCCGGCGCCGATCTCCTGGATCAGCGTCGGCACGACGCAGTCGACCGGCGCGTGGGCGAGGTTCCACTGGCACGCGAGCTGGATCATCGTGAGCCCGGCGCGCTCGGCCACGGGCCGCATCAGCTCGAGCCGCTCGCGGCCCTGCTCGATCCAGCCGGCCGGCCGGAAGCTCCGGTGGTCCTGCCGCGCCAGCTCCTGCCCCGGCATCAGGTCGTCGTAGAACAGACCGCCGTAATCGACCACCCGTGTGATCACCTTCACCTGCGCCGCCGCGGCGGCGTCGAGGCACAGCTCTCCGGGCCAAGGCTCGAGGGGGTTGAGGATGATCATCGCCCAGTCGAGCAGCGCGCCGAAACGCTCCAGACAGTCGATCAGGTCGAGCGTGAAGCCATTGGCGGGACCCGGCGCGACCCCAATCAGGCGCGTCAGCCCGGCGTCGCGCAGCGCCGCCATCCCCTCCCACACCGCCTCGCTCGTGTAACCGGTCCGGTCGGGGTTGTGCAGCAGCAGCAGGTCGAAGCCGTCGATTCCGCACCGCTCGAGGCTGCGTTCGGTCGCCATGCGCAGATAGCCGGCGTAATCCGACGCGCCGCGCAGGCGTGGGTCGGTGAAGCGCGGGAAGCCCTTGGGGCCGTCCCGCTCGCCCGTGTAGAAGTCGTGGCCCACGGCACCGACGACGCACATCTCGCCGCGCCGGCGACCCGCGATCGCACGCCCGAGCATCCGGTCCGCCTCGCCCGCGCCGTACACGTCCGCGGTCATCACGGTCCGGATCGACTCGTCCGGCGTGATCAGCGCGATGAACCGCTCGTCGTCGAGCGTCTCGCCGAAGTGCATGAAGCGTCCGCCGCTCCAGGTGCCGACGGCGACGGGACCGGGATCGAGCGCCGCTATCGATCGGTCAGCCATGAGCCGCAGTTTATGACCGGGGGTCAGCGCTGCCTCCACCACCTCCCCTTCTCGAGGTCGCAGAACACGATCTCGTCGCGACCGCACGTCGTGACGACCTCCCAGTAGCGCCGGCGAAGCGGTCGTTCGGTCCACCAGCGGTCCTCCACCAGCCAAGACTCGCGCACCGAGTCGATGGTCCGGCCGTCGACCGTGATCGGGCAGCCCCCCTCGCCGGCGGTGACCGCGACCCGACTGGGAACGGATAGCCGGCGCGGTCCGGTCACCTCACGCCCCCCTAGCCCTCGAATGGCGTCAGCACCGCGCGCCGCTCGGGAAAGCGCGACTGGGGATCGACTTCGAGCACGCGCAGGGCGGCGTCCGGACCGGCGGCCGCTCGGGTCTGTCGGATGGCCTCGCGCAGGCGTGCCTTGCGGGCCGCGGCCGGATCATCCAGCAGGCTTCGCTGATCGCTCGCGTGCGGTCCGAACCGCTCCACCGCCAGGCGCAGCTGCTGCGCCGGCGCCGGCATCAGTGCCAGCCGCGGGCCGAGCGCGAGCCGCATCCTCACCGGGTCGGCCAGCGCCTCGCGGAACACGACCTGCTCGCGCCAGGTCCCGCCCTGCTCGACGAGCACCGCGGACAGCACGACCGCCCGAAACGTCCGGCCGCGCCGTTCCCGCCGGGCCAGCAGGCGATCGATCAGCAGCCCGAGGGCGCGCTCCAGCTGGATGCCCGATGCCGCCTCCGGGAGCTCGAGCACCTCGCGCAGGAACTCGCTCGCCGGCCGTGGCCGCAACGCGCCGTCGCCACCGCTCGCCAACTCGTGAGCATGCAGGCCGGCTGTGCCGAACCGGTCGGCCAGCGCCGCCGGCGCCAGCGCCGCCAGCTCGCCGAGCGTGCCGATCCCGAGACGTTCGAGCGCCTCTGGCAGGTCGGCCAGCGCCGGGCGGGCGCGCAACAGCGCAACCGGAAGAGGCGCGAGGAACGCACCCGCCTGCTTGCGCCCACCCGAGACGACCACCGGCCGGCGGATCCGGGCGCGAGTCGCGGCTGCCACCGCGGCGAATCTCGACGGCGCCACCCCATAGCGAGCCGGCGTGCGAAGGCTTTTGCGTGCCGCGGCAAGGACGCCCTCGAGACCGCCATGCAACCGCAACAGCCCGCGCACGTCGAAGCAGACGAGCCCCGGTCGCTCGGGCTCGACGGCAGCACCCATCGATTCCAGGCGTACGAGCAGCCGTTCCCAGGAGTCGGCGACGCCGGCGGGATCCGGAGCGACGAGCGTGAGACGGGGGCAGCGCGCCAGCGCCTCCCCGAGGCGCATCCCGGGATGGACGCCGAACGCCTCGGCCGAGAGTGAGACCTCGCCGATCTGCTGCGTTCCGCCCGGCTCCGGCGCGAGCGCCGTGGGCGCCTGCAGCAACTCCGTTCTGCCCTCGGAAGCGACGGTCAGTTGGAAACGGGGAAGGAGGACGCAAGCGATCATGGACGAACACATGTTCGCATGCGGCTCGGATGGACGTGGTTGAGATACGCTCGCGCACATGGCTCCCCCCAATCCACTCGACATCGCCGCCGACGGCATCCGCACACTGCGCGCGTTCGGTCAGCGCATCCCAGGCGCCGGCGACGTGCTCGCCCGCTCGCTCGAGGACGCGGTCAGCGGACGCACGGTGATGATCACCGGCGCGTCGTCGGGGATCGGCAAGGCCGCGGCGCTCGAGATTGGCGAGGCCGGCGGGACGATGCTGCTCGTCGCCAGGCGCGCGGATCAGCTCCAGGATGTCGCGGACGAGATCGAGGAGCTCGGCGGCGTCGCTTACGTGCACACATGCGATCTGACCGACACCGATGACATCGACCGGATGTGTGGGGACGTGCTCGAGCAGCACGAGTCGGTCGACGTGCTCGTCAACAACGCGGGCAAGTCGATCCGCCGCTCGGTCGACCGAGCCTATGACCGCTTCCACGACTACCAGCGGACGATGCAGCTCAACTACTTCGCCGCGGTCAAGCTGATCCTGAACCTGTTGCCGAAGATGCGTGAGCGCGGGTCGGGTCACATCATCAACATCTCGACGATCGGGCTGCAGATGAACACACCGCGGTTCTCGGCGTATGTCGCGTCGAAGGCGGCCCTCGACGCGTTCAGCCGCTCGATCGGCCCCGAGGTGATCAACGACGGCGTCCACATCACCACGGTCTACATGCCGCTGGTGCGCACTCCGATGATCGCCCCCACCAAGATCTACGATCGGTTCCCCACGCTCAGCCCCGAGGAGGCCGGGCACATCATCGCCGAGGCGATCCGCAAGCGCCCCAAGCGGGTCGCGACCACGCTCGGCACGATAGGCCAGCTCACCTACGCGGTCGCGCCCGGGGCCCAGGACCTGATCGTCAATCGCGCCTACCACCTGATCCCCGAGGGGGATAAGAAGGAACCCGACCACGTGCCGACGCCCGAGGAACGGGCGTTCGTGAGGGCGACCCGCGGTGTGCACTGGTAAGGGTTATTTCACACTGGGTAACACGGCCGTCGCATCGCAGTAACACCAGCGACCCGCGACCGAACCTGGGTTCCGCCGGCCGGTGTGCTTGCGACCCGTGCAGCCGGCCCCAAAGGGGGGGTTTAGCGCGGCGCGAGCGACGCGCCCGTCCGGTTCAAGAAGCCCTAGACGGTCGAGCCGGCGTCGCGAATCAGCTGTCCGACCGGGACGGCCCGCAGGTGGAAGGTCACGAGGCCACGGTCGAGCTTCTCGATCAGAATCGCGACCTGTTTCGAGCTCGTACAATCGAGCTCCACGACTTCGCCCGCACGAAGGTGCCCGACGCTGTCGTCCCTGTCCTGCAGCCGAACCGCGCCGGCAACGAGGCGACCGCCGGCTCCGTGGGCCATCCACCACTGTCCAACGCTGGGGCCGCTCGACGCGTACAGGAAATGGTGGCTGAACCTGAGCGGCATCATCAGGTCGTGGAGCTGGTCGCGTGCGCCGAGCCAGCGCACGAGGCCACCGTTCGGAAGCCGCGGCACGGCCTGATCGCCGTAGGCGACGACCAGCGGCTCCTGCGGATCGGCCGCCTGACTCAGCGTGAACGAGGCACGGATTCCGTGCTCGGACAGGTAATTGGCGATCATCGGGATCTCGCTCGCGGGCGCGTCGACGAGCACGCCGACCTCGGGGCGGGTCGTGGCCACAGCGGTCACCGGGCGCATGTGCACGAAATGTGAGACGAGGCTGTACGACGCGCCGGTGGTCAGCGTCCAGCCGGCGATCGCAAGCGCCGCCGCCCCGGTCGCCGCCCAGCGTACGGTCCGCACGCGCCAGGCCGGCAGCGGCACCGACCGGCGCTCGTTGCCGAGGATCAGCGACGCGGTCGATGGGCGGCGCGCGAACGACCCGTTCGGCTCCGGACGGTGCTCGAGGGCCCGCCCGAGCGCGGGCCCGATGTCGGATACGTCGGTCGCCACCTGCGCGAGACCGAAGCGCACAAGCGCCTGGTTCGAGACCCGGACGTGGCCGTAGCCGAAGCCGTAGGAGATCACCGGGCAGCCGCGGATGATCGCCTCGAGCACGGTCAGCCCGGCGCTCGAGTGCACGAGCGCATCGCTCGCAGCCAGGACGTCGCCCATCCGGTCCGTAAATCCCATGACGCGCAAGCGCGGCTCAGAACCCAGCTCGCGCGTCACTCGGCTACGCAGCTTGTCGTTGCGCCCACACAGGCACAGCACGAGCGCACCCGGCACCTGCAAGGAGGCCCGAGTCGCCCCGAGCAGGTCGCCCACGCCCCAACCGCCGCCCGACACCGCGATCACCTTGGTGTCGTCGACCGGCAGACCAAGCGCCCGACGGGCATCGGACCGCGACCGCGCCGCCAGGAACGCGGGCGAGGTCGGCGGCTTGGCCCACCGGACGCTGCCGCGGCCCGCGATGCTCTCGACCTCCTCGATCGTCTCCGGATGGGTGACGAAATGGAGGTCGACCCCGGGATGGGCCCAGAACTGCATGCCGGCGAGATCGGTGATCGACGAATAGACCGGGACCTTCAACCGCCCGGTCCGGCGCAGCTCGGCCAAGACCGCCGTCACCCCCGGGTACGTGGACACGATCACGTCGGGATTGTGCGAGCGGATCAGCCGCATCAGCCCGCGCCGCCCGAGCAGTGTGAGCGTCTTCATCGAGATCCACCGGGTCGGCGCGAACCCCATGAACAGCCGGTACTGGATGTCGAACAGCCACGGCACCCAGCGGAACATGAACTCCGAGTTCTCGCGCAACAGCTTGGTCAGGAACCAGCCCATCGCGGGCAGGCCGTTGACGATCGCCACCAGCGCGTCGGGATCCTCGTCGTGGAACTCCCGCGCCACCGCGCGCGCCGGCAGGTCGTGGCCCTCGCCGATGTCGGCCGAGATGATCAGCACCTTGCGCGGTCCGGACTCGAAGTCCGGCTCGGCCGCCGGGATCACCGCGGCGGCCTCGCGTTCGGCCGCTCTCGCAGTTTGCTCCTGGCGCCACTCGACATACCGCCGGACACCTTCGGAGAACGGAGTCCGCGCGGTCCAGCCGAGCTCACGCGAAGCACGGTCGGACAGCACGATCTTGCCGTTGAAGTCGCCCGGTCGCGCCGGCGTGTACACGATCTCGACATCGCCGAGCAGCTCCTGGACGCGCACTGCGATCTGCTTGATCGTCACGTTCTCGTCGCTGGCGAGGTTGTAGACGCGGTTCTGGGCGACGTCTGCGAGACCGAGCGCGACGCCCTCGGCGAGGTCCTCGACGTACACGAACCGCCGCGACTGGCCGCCGTCGCCGGCCAGCGTCAGCGGCTCGCCCTTCAGCGCCTTGTTCACGAATGCGGGAATGACCGCGGCCTCGCGAGCCCGGGGGCCGTACGGGATGCCGAAGCGCAGGATCGTGTAGTCGATCCCGTACAGCTCCTGGTAGGCCTTGCAGTACAGCTCGCCCGCGAGCTTCGTGCTCGTGTAGAGGTGCGACGGCGCGGGCAGCAGCGTCTCCTCGTCGACCACCTCCTGCTGGCAGTCCGAATAGACCCAGATCGTCGAGGCGTACACGATCCGCTTCACGCCGGCACGCCGCGCCGCCTCCAACACCGCCACCGTCCCGCGCGCATTGACCCGCTCGGCATCCTCGGGTTCGGCGTGGACGTCGTTGACGTCGGCGACAGCCGCGAGGTGGGCGACCGCGTCACATGAATGCAGCGCGCGCTCCAAAGCCTCGCGGTCGGTGATCGACCCGAGCACGGTGTCGACGCTTCCGGCCTCGTGCCACGGGGACGGCCGCAGGTCGTAGATGACGGGCTCGTGGCCCTGCGCGCGGAGCTTGTCGACGACGTGCGAGCCGATGAATCCCGAGCCGCCTGTGACCAGGACCCTCATACGTTCTCCGGCCGGTAGTACAGCGGAACGCAGGAGTGGTTGCGCGCCACCCAGTCGCTGTTCGGCAGCTCGACGTGATGGCCCATGATCCGGTGACAGGGCTCGTCGTACACGCGACCGGTCGAGCGCTCCAGCCACTCGAACACGATGTACTTGTACAGGCCGGAAACCATGCCGCGCGGCAGTTGCAGGCGGCTCGGGTTTACCGGATCCAGGTGCTCGCGCGCCACAGAGTTCTTCCACGCGACGATCTCCGGCAATCGCTCGATTTCGGTGAGCCCGAGCGCGGCCGTGAACTCGTTCATCCGGAAGTTGAGGCCCTGGACCTCGTAAGCCGGCTTGCCGTAGTTGCGAAACGCGCGCGCGTGCTCGAGGACCGCGGGCCTGCTCGAGACGAGCACGCCGCCCTCGCCGGTCGTGATCGTCTTGGTCGCGTACAGCGAGTAGACGCCGGCGTCGCCGTATGTGCCCGGCTTGCGCCCGTTCCACTCGGCCCCGTGGGCGTGAGCGCAGTCCTCGATCAGGAAGATCCCGTGCTCGGAGCAGTAGTGGGCGATCTCCTCGACCTCGAACGCGAGATGCCCGCCGATGTGCACCAGGAACGCTGCCTTCGGCTTGTGCTTGTCCGCCTTCGCCTCGAAGTCCTTGAACGACATACAGAGGTCGTCGCGATTGCAGTCGACGAACTCGACGCTCGCGCCGGCGCCGAGCACCGCGAGCGGCGTGGCCATGAACGTATTCGAGGGGCACAGCACGGTCTCCCCCCTTACGCCGGCAAATTGCAGCGCCGCCAGCGCACCGCCCGCCCAGCTCGACATCGCCACCGCGCCGAGCCCGTTGTGAAGCTCCCACGCGGCCTCGAGGCGGGCCGTCATGTCGCCCTCGGACCACCGGCCGGAATCGATCACGTCGTCGATCAGGGCGTGGAACCGGGCCCGATCTCGGGGATCGAATCCGATGGTGAACCGGGAGAAGTTGGGCACGCCAGGCTGGCGCGTGGGGTCTTGCGAGGAAACGGTGGTCATCGTCGTGTCGCGCGCCCAAGCCTCGGGATTGTCCTGCTCGCTCCGCCGGCCGAAGCGCAATCCCTTCGCTCAGCTCGCCATCCTCTCAGGTCCTGGTGCGCGCGGGCAAGCCTGTCAGACAGGCAGGACGGTACCGATTTTCTGGCATTTGAGTTCTGTCACGATCAGCTCCAGGGCCTTCGCAGTGCGCTCGTGGGAGCCTCGGGATGAGTAGAAATCCGCATCGTGCAGGAGGATCACGTCGCCTGGGCGCAGGTTCGCCGTGGCGTGGCGTGCGATCGTCGCGGGCGTCGTGAACCGGCGCCAATCCTTGCCCCAGCGCGACCACAGGAGCGGCCGCAGGCCGCGCGCTCGAATCGCGGACAGCCCCGCCGGGCTGTAGAGCCCATACGGCGGCCGGTGCCACGCGGGACGGATCTGCGTCGCCCCCTCGATCACATCGATCGCCCGCCCCACGTCGATTTGCACGGCTTTCGGCCGCATCGCCGGCTGGGGCCGGTGGCGATAGCCGTGAACCGCGATCAGATGACCCTGGCCCGCGATTTCGGCCGCCAGCGCGGGGCGGCGCTCGACCTGCTCGCCGACGAGGAAGAACGTGGCCTTGATACCGGCGGCCGCCAGCACCTCCAGCACCGCCGGCGTTCCCTCGGGATGGGGACCGTCGTCGAACGTGATCGCCACACCGTCCGCGCCGGGCAACGTCCGCGGCACATCCAGCGCAGCAGCGGCCTGCGGAACGTGCGGTGCGATCAGGTTGCGGATCACGTTGATGATTTTTCTAGTGATCGCCGGCGGACGTGATCCCCATCGAGCGGACT
>Ga0335083_10002204_pt1 | contig 25940 bp, 23 predicted proteins | sample Lox_Sample_42_FD_206716 | JGI IMG/M metagenome (GOLD analysis project Ga0335083, IMG submission 206716) | Soil microbial communities from Loxahatchee National Wildlife Refuge, Florida, United States - Lox_Sample_4.2 | ecosystem: Environmental > Terrestrial > Soil > Wetlands | place: USA...
TCGCGGCCCTCTTGTGCGACCAGCAGCATGCGCTCCTGTGACTCGGAGAGCATGACCTCGTACGCGGTCATGCCGGTTTCGCGTTGCGGCACGCGATTCAGTTCGATCTCGAGGCCAACGCCGCCACGCGCGCCCATCTCACAGGTCGAGCAGGTAAGCCCCGCGGCACCCATGTCTTGAATGCCCAGCACCGCTCCGGTTTGCATGGCTTCGAGGCAGGCCTCGAGCAGCAGCTTTTCCATGAACGGGTCGCCGACTTGGACATTTGGCCGCTTCTGCTCCGAGCCTTCTTTGAATTCTTCGCTGGCCATTGTCGCGCCGTGGATACCGTCACGCCCCGTCTTGGCTCCTACATAGATGACCGGATTGCCGACACCCGAAGCCTTCGCATAGAAGATCTCGTCGCGGCGGACCAGTCCCAGCGCAAAGGCGTTGACCAGCGGATTGCCCGAATAGCATGGCTCGAAGCGCGTTTCACCGCCGAGGTTTGGTACGCCGAAACAGTTGCCGTAAGCGGCGATGCCGTGGACGACTCCCTCGAGGATCGAGTGATTCTTTCTGACAATGCTTTCTTCCGCGGCACCGGACTCGATTGGCCCGAAGCGCAAGGAATCCATGACGGCCAGGGGACGCGCGCCCATGGTAAAGATGTCGCGCAGGATGCCGCCAACTCCGGTTGCCGCTCCCTGAAAGGGCTCAATGTAGGAGGGGTGATTATGCGACTCGATCTTAAAGGCACACGCCCAACCGTCGCCTACGTCGATGATTCCGGCATTCTCTCCCGGCCCCTGGACCACGCGCTCGCTCTTCGTGGGCAGCCGTTTGAGGTGCACGCGCGATGACTTGTAGGAGCAGTGCTCGCTCCACATCACGCTGTAAATCCCTAATTCTGTGAGGCTTGGGGTGCGCCCGAGCGCCTGGAGGATGCGGGAATACTCGTCGGCGGTGATGCCGTGCTGAGCCAGAAGCTCGGAGGTTACGGTGGCCGGTTGCGGGGCCACAGCAGATTCTGAATTCATGGCGTTGAAACTTTATTGTCGCACGGTTGAGAGGGCACAGTTCCAATTACATCGACGTCGGCTGCGCCTCGACCCTCGCATCGAAGACGGCGCGTACAGCCCGGATATGGGCTGGCGTTGTCCGGCAGCATCCACCTACAGCCTGTGCACCGGCCGCATACCAACGCTCGGCCATCGCGGCAAACTCGGTGACGTTCGAAGTGCCGTACCATCGCCGAGTTGCTGCGTCCCACATTTCTCCGGAGTTGGGATAGACGAAGATGGGCTTCGACGTCCCGGCTCGGGCTTCACCTATCAATGATGAGATCAGGTGAGGAGCCGTGCAATTGACGCCCAAGGCTACCGCTTGGGGAAGGGCGTCCAGCAGGCTGGCGCAATCGGCCAAACGCTCGCCGTGTGCCACGTGCAGGGCGTCCTTGCATGTGAAGGAGACCCATGCACGCAGGTCTCGAAATTGACTGAGAGCCGCAGCAATTGCGCGTCCCTCTTCGAGCGAAGGTAGGGTCTCAAGCGCAATCAGATCGGCGTTGGTATCAGCGATCACGGCCAGCCGCTCAGCGTGGTAGGCAACAAGATTGTCGAAGCTGATGTCGTAACGCCCGTGAAACTCGGCTCCATTATGGAGCGCGGCCCCGTAGGGTCCGATTGATGCTGCAATGAAAACCGGCCGGTCAGATTCGCGGCCGTATTCCTCGCGGGCTGCCTCTGCAATCGCGACGGATTCCCGCATGGCTCGCTCGGCGTCTGTCGTAGCCCGTCCCATCTCGGCGTATCCCATTGCGGAGACCTGATAGCTCACCGTCGAGATGCAGTCCGCGCCGGCGCGAAGATAGTCGAGGTGTACGGCAGCGATCTTTTCGGGGGCCGTGTCCAGTACATGCGCCGACCACAATGGGCCGGAGATATCAGAGCCGCGACCCTCCAGTTCGGTGGCCATGCCTCCGTCGAGCACGCGAATCGCGCTAACGTTGAATTCCGAAGAGCTTCTCATGGCCTCCTGGTCGTTAGGTGACTCATGTTTTCTGATATAGTCAGGATAGCTCGCGGCAAGCGTGGGAGCGACCAGGACCCGCGTGGCGAGCATCCCTCAAACAACGATCGGGGAGTGGCTCAGCCTGGTAGAGCACCTGGTTCGGGACCAGGGGGTCGGAGGTTCGAATCCTCTCTCCCCGACCATCTAAGGCTAAAAGCTTCAGTAGTTTACGGCGGTTTTCGGTGGTTTGGGATAACCAAAGATAACATCCGCTTTTGCTGCTGGCTCCGAGGCGGCTGCTTTTTGCGTCCGTCCGATGATTTGAGCGGTGGCGTCATCCCAAAGCTCTGCTGCCGTCAGCTCATCGTTCTTCATGGCATGAGCGTAAACGTCGAGAGTGATTTGGCTGTTTGCGTGGCCGAGTCGTTTGCTGACGACCGTGATAGGCACATGCTTACTCAGTAGCAGGGAAGCGTGAAGATGTCGAAGGGAGTGAAGACTGGCCTGGATGCCAGCCTCTCTCATGAAGGAGCTTATTCGACCTGTGACCTGATCCGGCTCGTAGTAGTCTCCGCCTGGCGTCGGAAAGACCAAATTATGGGATCGGTAATCAGCGCCGAAAAGCGACTCCTCTTGTTTGAGCCGTTCCTTGTGCCCGATCAGTATCTGAATCGTAGCTTGCGAAACGCGAACGTATCGCGTCTTCCGCGATTTGGTGACCTTGATCTCCAATCCCGATTGCGTTCTTGACACGGATTTGGAGACAGAGACGACGCCGCTCTTTAAATCGATATCTGACCACTTCAAGGCGAGCAGTTCACCACGCCGACAGCCGGAAGCTGCTGCGAACACACTGAACGCGTAATAGCGGGTGCCTTGCACGCGATCGAGGAATTTCTCGTATTCATCAGGCTCGGGTGAAGAATGCCCTGCAACAGCTGCTCGTGACTCCCGGCCAGAAATTCTTTCCCCATCCAAGTCAGCTCGCTGAAGCCTTACAGCAGATGGTGTCGAACGAGTACCGACAGTTTTTGAAAGAGAATCCTTACGTTCCCTGTGGAACATGTGATGAGGGGTCCGTCATATTGAACCGCGATGGAACGCCGTGGGATCACCGTTCAAGAGAACCGCGCTACGTGGCGGATTGCGTCTGCCGGATCAAATGGCACGAGTTGGCTAGGAGATTTAAGGAGGCAACTAGCTAACCGTTGTTCTTTTGTTGGTTTTATTGATTGAGCATTGGTTCAAGTATCTGCTTAGGCTTTCCCTGATGGGGTTGGTTTCTTTGGGCCTATCGCTAAAACTGGTCTCACATGGTCACGCGTGACATATTTCCGCATCGGAGCGGTTGGCAATGATCAAAACGTCGCGTTCAAGTCGGAGCAAATGGAATGCTGACTGAGTATGCTGATCCGGCGCTGGAGACACCCCCTCAAATCTCTGGAGGCCTCGCGCCATAGACCGCCGCGCTCGAGGAGGGCGGCTTCGGCCGATAAATGCAGGGCCTATCACAGCCAGGCGACCGAGGGGGGACGGGGTCAAATCCCTGGGGCGTTTCAAACTTAGACCGTTATGGCGTGAAATTTCTGCTTCCCCAAAATCGGGGAACTTTTGGAGAACCATTAGGAAGTCGCAAGGTTCGGACGGACGCGTAGACCCGGGGCCACGAGCCCGCAAATGCCCGCTGAGCGCACGGAAGCAGGGGCAGATCCGAAATGACCATCAGTTAACGCAAGGCCGTTTTTCGGTACCAATCCGAAAGGCGCGTGGATTACTTCCGGATCGCCCGTGATCCGACCAAAGCGCGGTTCGATGCTCCCCAGAGGAGGGCGGCGACTGCTGACTCCCGGGACCCCAATGAGTGCTTCAACCCCAATGAGTGTGTCAACTCTGAGCAATCACCTCAGCAATAGTCCATTGAGATCGAGGGTATCTAAGTGCTGTACTTCTCTATTAAGGGGAAGGTCTGGCACAGGTATCTTCAACGCTAGGAGGTGCTTTTTGGCCCGCGCCAAACCCCATCGATAGGCAAACGGCGGCCCATCGCACCACGCTAGCTCGTAGGCCTTCGCCGACGAAACGGCGGCGGCGGTAAGGTTCCGGCTGAAGTCCTCGATTTCCGCCAAAAGGTTATAGGTGTCTACGAGTTCCAGCCTGTATCCTCCGCTCTGCGCAAGGTGGAGCGCCTGCGTTGCCCAGTTCTTAGCAGGCGCTGTTTCGCGTTGCTGCCAGATTAGCGCGGCCATAGCTACCAGCGCGCGAACTTCTCCTGATCCGTAACGCAACTCGCGGCTCACTTCCAACGCCTCAACCGCAGGAGTTTCAGCCTCCGAAATCCGGCCAAGCCCGCACAAAGCGCTCGATTGACAGATTAGCGCGTGAATATAATCGCGTTTTCGTCCCATGGCTGCCGCAATCGAACATGCTTGTTGAGAAAGGGTCAAGCCCAGTTCAGGATGCTCCTCCCATATCGCAAGTCTCGCCCGTAGGCAGACCGCCACTAGTTTGTATTCTTCAGCCTCATGGACAGTTGCCAGCGCGGTCGAGCGCTCTAGCGACTCATTAGCATCTCCCACCAGTCCTCGTACAGCAAGCACCAAACCGTGCCACAACGGCGTCTCGGCTACGCTCTTATTGTTGAACTCTCGATAGCTGCGCGCTTTTTCAGAAGACAGCGCCGTTTCCATTCGCCGATAACACTCGTCTGCGGCATACAAGCGCCCAATGGTCACATAGCCGATCCCAAGATGGCCTAGGCTGGCGAGGAGTGGACCCAAGTCGCGAATAGCTCTGGCGGCCGATGTTGCTTTCTCCAAAAGGGCGACGGCCCTGCAAGGCTGACCCGAGACAATATGCGCGGCGGCTAGCTGGCGCCATATCGCAGGGCGGTAATAGGGTTCAAGGGTGTCAAGCGGAGAATCCAGCCCTGTTGGCAAGAACTCTCGAAGGAGTTGGATAGACTGCTCGGCGGCCACTAGCTTTGTCAGCGCATCTCGCAATCGCCGCTTGTACACGCTATATGCCTCGTTGTACATGCGGCGCCGAACCAACGCGTTGAAGAGCTCTATTGCAGGCGATAACTCCTCAAAGGTTGGCGTTGGTGACAAGGACGGGGCGGGTGCTGCTGCGAATAAGCGCGCGATCCGATCGTAATACCCGTTGTGGTCCGCGTCGACCAGCGATGTCCATACTATGCCACGGACTAGTGGATGTTCGTCATAGGTATTACGCGACCGGTCCCAGCCGACAAGGGCGCGGTCTTCAAGTTCAGTTAAGGAATCGACAAGTTCTCTTTCGCTCGTATAAGTTAGTTTGTCGCCCACGAGCAGCTCGAGCAGGACTTGGTAACCCACCGGCATTCGGAAGTGAGCGATCGTTCGTAGAACTTGCTCCTGTCGCCGACTCAGCCCAGCCATCGAATAATGGAGGATATGCGATCTGCGTTGTGCCAGGGGCATCGCAAACGGGTTGAATCCAGGATTGCTTTCACGCCACCGAACGAAATCGCCCGGGCTTCGACGATCGCGGGCTATTTCCCGGGCCAGTGCCTGAAGAAGCAACGGGTGACAGTCAATACTCCTAGCTAAATCTGCTATCTCTTCTTCCGTGCCGGATACCCCGATTTCTCTCCACAGCTGTAGGGCATCGTCGACCGTAAGACCACCAAGTTGAAAATGATACGAACCCGGGGCCGGTCGTCCCGTAACCGTTTCAAGCTCGGCCGGGATTAATCTCGACGTCAGGAGTATTTTCGAGCGTTTCACGACGGCCATCCTCTTCAGAAATAGGCTCGCGCGATCACTGGAGCAAAGTCGCAAACGGCGTGGTATTGCACCACCTTTGTCCTCAATTCTTGATACTCGAAAATCGCCAAGAAGGCTCGCACTGAATCCCGCATAAGCGTTCTGAATACGCTCGAATCCGTCGAGTACTATCAGAACCGGCGTTTGATCTAGAATTAGTGCAATTTGTTCGAGTTGTTCGGCCAGAGACGATCGCCGAACATCCTCATGTCTTGCATTCGTCAGATAGGCAAGTGTTTGCTCCGCGAAGTTGCCGATCCGAGGTTCGGACTCGTAAAAACTCCACCAAATTGACGCGCGGCACTCTGGAAAAGCCTTTGGCATCTCGCGCTGGAACCACTCCCAAGCGAGTGAGCTCTTGCCAGTCCCCCCGAGACCGATGAGAGAAAAGACCGTAGCTCCACTAGAAGGGTGGCCGCCCGAAATCCAGTCGGTTAGTGCCTTTAGCTCTTCCCTGCGACCGATAAGACGGTGCGTCTGGAGCAGAGCATATGGATGGGGTATGTACGGGTTCGGCGGCTCAGGAATTGATCGCAGTAAAGCGGGCGAATGATTTGTTGCAGTTTGGGTCTTAAGTTTGGAGAGACTGTCGATGATACCGGCGCGGAGCTCATCTGGTGACCTGAAGAGAAGCGCAATATTCTCGGTTTGGACCTTTGCCTTGAATTCCTCGAGCTTCGTCGCGCCGGCACCGGTTTCGACGTCTCCCGCGCGTAACGGATGATCTGCGTCCATTATCAGCACGATTCGAGGCAGATTACGTGCTACGGCCCGGAGGTACTCAAGATGCGTCACGGACTTTTGGTGGCCGTGCGGCACGTAGCCATACCTGAAGCCATAGACTCCGATATAGATATCAGCTTCGTCGACCATGCGCAGCGAAACAGAGATCGCAGTGTCTGCGCTGGCGCCGAGATGCTCCATCATTATCGGCATTATCCCTTGGCGGAGACAAGCGTCCATGGCACGATCGCGGTGTTCCGGGAGATCTAAGATCGTCGAGCTGATGAACGCTTTCAGCAAGGCTTATCCCTATGCGTGGCGGAAATTGTGCTCGTGTACCGTCGATCCGTTATTGTAGCGTTCTCACCGCAAAGCGGGTGGCGGAATGCGTAGAGGCAACTCGAACTCCAAGCTCGACCCTGAGATTCGGCGTTGGGGAGCGTGGTGTGTCCTCCGTCCGTTCGTCGCCAACCCGGAAGTAATTTGTCTCATGGGCACCCCAGATCGGTAACGATAAGTCGGCTTCTCGTCAGTAATCGGACGAGACACTGGGGCTGGCCCTTCGCGAGCTCGTCGTATCCTCGATGCTTCGCCAACATTTGATTTCGGACGGTGACGCTGGACGCTGCGGCCTCTCTCCCTACGAGCCTTATGACGACCAGCATCGTAGATGATCATGGGCTATCCGCCGAGTCGTCAGTCTCTACTCTCAAATCAATCGAGCATTCGCGTGTGTTCATGACTTCACTTCTAAAGCGACTCGCCCGAACCGATTACGCGCGTTCCGTGCCTTGGTACAAACCGGGACCGATCTTACGAGGCGCGAAACAAGAAGAGGATGATCAGCAAAAAGCCGAGCACATAGGCTACATAGGCGTTCAGACGACCATGATGCATGCCAGCCAGAAACCTGGCTATCCCGCTCATTGCCTGGCCGATCGGCCGGAGAAACAGCCGGTCGACCACGGGGGTTTCATCGCGTCGGCGGCGAATGGCGGTGCGGAAATGGACCGCCACGGTCTGCCGTGTATCCTCGGTAATGTTGGGTCGAAAGACAGCCTGGAAAACAACGCGCACGGGATTGGAAAAGCCCGTCGCGGTGTAGGTCATCTCCGGAAAGAGCCGAGGGATGCCACCTGCCCAGAGTTCGCGGCGCGCGGTCGCCCGTTGTCGGGTCAGACGTGTGATGACAAACCACACGATGAACAGCATGATGGCGAGCGCGGCAAAACTGTAGGACGGCGACATGGCAAAGACGACGGGGTTTTCTGCCGAACCGCGCAGCAAGATTACCAGGCCGCGGCCCGGCAAGATATTCCTCCCGGATTGGGCACCCAAATTGTGAAAGTCCTGAAGAAAAGCCGGAGGGAGTTCCTGGTTGGATGAGTTCGCTGTAAAAAACGGCGGCACCAGAGAAGAGGTTGCGCTGGTTTCTGCCAGGGGCTCAACGGCTCGGTTGAGTACCGAGATAACATAGGCCGGAAGAATTCCCATCAGCAAACAGACGACGGCCAGAAATACCAAGGGAAAACGAGTACCCGCTTTTGCGCGCAGTTGCGGCTCCCACGCGCCTCTTCGGAGGCCCAGAAAGCTTATCGCGTATGTCTTGACGAAACAAGTCACCGCCAATGCGGCGGTAAGAGCGAGAGCGGCGCCGCACAGCGCGAAAACGATCTTGATTGATGCGGAGGATAAAACTGCGCTGCGCAACAGCGCCTGTAACGTCATCCACTCGCTGACGAATCCGTTAAACGGAGGGACAGCAGAAATAGCGAGACAAGCAACAAGGAAAATTGCCGACAACCCCGGCAGTAGGCGAGACAAGCCGCCAAGCTGGTCCATGTCGCGTGTTCCGGTTTCAGCTTCCACGTAGGCCGTTCCTTGAAAAAGGAGCGTTTTATAAATCGAGTGATTAAGCATGTGGTACAAAGCTGCTGTCAGCGCGATAGCCGACGCAACGGGATGTCCGGAGGCGCGATAGATCAGGAAAGCTCCGAGGCCGGCGACGATAATACCCGCGTTCTCAATGGAACTGTAGGCGAGCATTGTCTTCATATCGCTTTCGGTGGTGGCGTAGAGGATACCAACCAGCGCCGTCAGGCTCCCAACGATTAAAGCGAAGACACCAGTACCGTAACCCCCATGAACCAGGTCTCCATTCATCCGCAGGATGCCGTAGAAGCCCAGATTGAGTGTGACGCCCGCAAAAACCGGAATGAAGAGAGAGGGCGCGGCCGTATAGGATCGGGGGAGCCAGAAGTTCACAGGAACCAACCCAGCCTTTACTCCAAAGCCGAGAAATCCGAGAAGAAATGCACTCCACATGCCGCGGTTGGACAGCCCACCGGACGCTAGGCCCAGAGCGCGAAACGAAAAATCAGGCGCGGCTTTGCCCAGAATCAAAAAGGCGATGACTACCGCGAGAAAACCCGCTTCACTCATGGCGAGCATGATGTATCCAGCCGACCGGTCTGCCTGTTGCTGCGGCTCGTAATTGATGAGCAAAAAACACAAGATCGACATGCACTCCCAACTGATCAAGAACAGCGGCGCATCATTGGCAATGAGAATCAGTCCGACTGAGGCCATGAGACCGAAGTACATTACGCCGTACCGATGTGCCGGGTGCGTAGCCTCGAATTGATCACCGATGAAATCTCTCACGAAGAGAGAGATAGAAAAGTAGACAATTCCAGCGGCAAGCAGGAAAACGGACGACAGTGCATCGAGGCGCACTGTAAAGGGTCCAAACCCTTGAAGGACCCATAGTGAAGCGTCGAAACTCCGTTCGGTCACTAGAACCGCCGCCGAAGCGAGCATCATGAAAAGCGAAGATAGCGTCCCTGCAATTGCGACGACATCTCCAGAATGCTTCCGATCCACAAGCGCCGAGAGGAGAGCACCGCATGCACACGAGACGAAGAACAACACCAGTGATGCGGCTGTTACCGAAGCCATCATCACGAGCTCCTTCTCGAGACAAGTTCACTCTTCGCCGCGGGCTTGCGCCCGGACGCAACGAGCAGGCCATGCAGTACAGCCAGGGGTGGGGGAGGACTTCCCGGAACTTCAAGGTCAACCTGTAGTACGGACCCCACACCGCCCGCGCACATGAAACTTCGACCAAAGACTCCTCCCGTTATTGCGCAGGTGCCTACAGCCAGCACCCGCTTGGTCCCTGGCATGGCCTCATAGGTTTTGAGCAAAGGCTCTCGCATGTTTTCACTCACAGGTCCGACGACGAGGAGGAGATCAGCGGTGCGTGGGGTCGCGGTGAAAAAAAAGCCAAGGCGGTGCATGTTGTATAGCGGATTGTTAAGTTGCTTGACTTCATGAAGACAGGCGCCACAGTCACCAGCGTCGACCACCATCACGTGCAGGGATTTGGCAAAGGCAGGAGGCAGGGTCTCGTAATCATTTCGGCCGTGAGGCAACTCTGTCCATTCGTAACCAAGCTCCCAATTCATCGGAGAACCAACCCCGAAGCGGCAACGCTGGCACTGGATACAAATGCCGTTATCCACGAAAGCCATCCTGTCATCGGCTATGATCGCGCCCACAGGACAACTTGCAGCGGTTTCGCGGGCATCGCGGCTGGACGGAAATTCCGTGTTAAAGGGACGGCCGGGCGACACACCTGGCGACGATTCTGCAATGCGCGGGTATCGCGTTGATTGGATGCCTCTGCGCAAACCATGCCCAAACCAAAAGCTCATCCTTGTTCACCTCTAACGGTCACATTCGGTTGCCGACAAACCAAAGGTCGCGAGAATGACCGGAAAATCCTGAAAGGCGAAATTCTCCGCTGCAACGTGAAATCCAAGCCAGTTGTTGAATGACGGCGTAATTGCGCGATACCGTTCGATCGTGCCCTTGTCGTCAACGCTTACCCAGTGCAGCGTAGTTCCGCGCGGTGCTTCCACCCATCCGAGCGCTGCCCCCCGAGCAGTTCCTTCGCATGGAACGCATACCGGGCCCGGCTCCAGCGAGTCGACCGCCTGGTGAATTAGCGTCACCGACTGGAACGCTTCGGCAAATAAGACGCGCAGCCTTGCATAGCCGTCGCCTTCTCTCTCATAAGGAACATCGAACCGGTAGCGCTCATAACCGGAATAGGGACACGCCTTCCGCAGGTCGCAGCAGAGACCGGACGCGCGTCCCACGGGGCCGACAAGATTCAAGTCCCGGGCTTGTTTACCGTCAACGACTCCGACATCCTCAAGACGATCCAGGAAGCTACTGCTGTACCGAAGCCGATCCTCCAGGACGCGTAATTCCGCCTGCGCCTTGTCGATAGCTCTGAACAGGCTCTCGCATTGGTTAACTTCAACGTCGTGCATGAGGCCGCCAGGAACGTTCAGTCCGAACAGATACCGATGTCCGGCAAAGACGCAAGAGGCCCGCAGCAATTCCTCCGCGCTAATCGCAGCATGCGCGGCGGAGACCGCCAGAGCAGTGGACTCGCAGATGGCGGCAATTGCCCCGGCATGATGCCTTAACCGTTCCAGCTCGCAGAGCGCAACGCGCAGGTGCGCTGTCCGCGCAGGTACTTCGACTGCATAGATCTTCTCCAGAGCGAGACAGTAAGCGAGAGAATGAGCGAATGCGGACGTAGCCGCGAAGCGCTCCGCAAGCAACAAGACATCAGAGATGGTTTTTCCTTCCGCGATTTTTTCTACAGCGCGGTACTTATAAAAGAGGCGTGGAGACGCGCGAATGACATCCTCGCCAACTGTCTCCAGCAAAAAGTGCAACGACTCACCGATACCCCCTTCATAAACCGGTCCCACTGGCATTGCGAATGAGCCGGGATCTTCAACCACCAATAGAGGGCGCCAATTTACATCGGGCTTTCGCTCCAAATGGGACTGGTTAGCATCAAACTTCTTCCGCATTGGATCGATTCCTTCATGCCAAACCTGGTCGTGAAGGATAAAGTCGCCGAGCCGCGGATGGTTCTCGAAGTGAAGTCCAAAAAGATCTTCCACTTCACGCTCGTGCCAATCCGCTGCATGCACCTCGGAGCTGATGCTCGGAATTGTGGCCGTCTCAATCGGCAATTGCAGAGTAACTTCAATCCAACCGGCCGAGGGGAGAAGAAACACGTAGTAGAGTCGCCAATGGCGGGCATGCTCCTCAGCGATGATTCCGCCGAAGGAACAGCCCATATCCCAGAACAAGAAGCGGCAAATCGACGGCAACTGTTCCGGTTGGCTCACAGACAGGGAGAGCACATATCCATTCTCACTTTTCGACGCAGAAAGAGCCGTCCCGAATCGCTCTCCAATGGCAGCGATCAGGTCCTTGAGATCCACTCTCGCTCGTTTTTCGACAGGAGAGGAAGAGGTGACCATTTCAACGTCCCCCCAATTGTTGTGCGGCGAGCTGCAGAAGCGAGTGTATCGGCGTGGGAATAAAAACACCCAACACAGCGACTGGAAGAGCCGCCACCAACACTGCGGTGCGGCAGGTTAAAGGGGTCGGTTCTGCCGTGGAGTAATTGAGCTCGGGCTTGCCAAACAACATGCTATTTACCTGCAGCATGATCGCGACAAAAGCAATCACAATAAGAATCGCGAGGATTGCGACGGCGGTATTGTGTCCTGACTGAATGCCCGCCGAAAGGATGGAGAATTCGCTGAGAAATATCGGGAATGGCGGGGCCCCGGCGATCGCCAGCGCACAGAAGAGGAGGGCTGCGCCCGCGAAGGGCGAGAGCCGGAACAGTCCGCGCACGTCCCTGATCTGGCGGGTTCCGATCGCAAGCAAGACGATGCCGGCCGCATAGAAACAAAGAGACTTCGTGAGGGAATGGTTCAGCATCTGAGCGACAGCAGCGGAAGTAGATCCCTGGGTTGCGAAACCGGCTGCGGTCAAGATGATGCCCATGTGCTCGATGGTGGAGTAGGCGAACATGCGCTTGTAATCCCGAACCTGCAGAAGCAAGAATGCGGCAATACCGACCGAAAACAAGCCGATAACCATCATCCAGCGCCCCATGCGCGCTTCGGAGGAAGCCAGAATGATGGAGAGAAACCGCAGAATTACATACAGAGGCACGGAGGTCTTGACGCCGGACAGCACAGCACATACAGGGGTCGGCGCCTGGCTGTGAGCATCCGGCAACCAGGTGTGCATCGGGGCAAAGCCGGTCTTGGCGCCAAACCCTACAAATACCAGCAGGAAAGAAAGCTCCAAGAGCTTGGGTGACATCGCGGGGACCAAAGCGTGCAGGCTCTGCCAGGTCTCTGTGGTCCCACCGCCTGCGCCCCGGTAGGCCCAGTAAAGCATAAGGAAACCGAGCAGGGAGATAGGCGCTCCCATGATCGTCAGAATAGAAAACTTCCAGGCTGCCTCGAGTGTGCTTGGGGTACTTTCGAATGCGATCAGGAGTGCTGAGAACAGGGTGATCAATTCTATTCCAACCCACACCAGATTTGGATCTGTGAGTGCGGGTACAACCATCAGAGCGAAAGCGAGCAAATTGTAATTGCAGTAAAACCACCACAAACGTTCCGCATGTTGGTTATCATGTCGCATGTAGCCGCCGGCGAAGACCGCGGCCAGAGTGCAGACGAAGCTGACCAGCAGGATCATCAGTACTCCTAAGCCGTCAACTTCGAACCACCCGGCCAGTCCAATCGCCCGTCCCTTGAGGAGAACTTGTCCAGAGGTGACAACTGCGAGCGCCAAACTAGCCAACAAGCAGAGCACGGTAGTAGCCCATGCGATTCGTCGCAGCGGTTTCAACCAACAAAGCAGGGCCGCAATCAGGGGAAGAAAAACGGCGAGGATCAGCGCCATGGCAGAGGTTCCTCTCTCAATTCGGCCATTGCTGCTGCTTCCGTTGTGCCAATCGTCCGCTTGATATCGCGTGTGAGTACGCCGACCACAACGGCGATCAGAACTACGTCAATCGCGACCGCCAGTTCAGCGATCAATGGCAGGTCGGGGGCGATCGCGACACCCGCAAAAAACGCTCCATTCTCCATGGCGAGAATTCCCACGAGCTGGGGCAGGGCTTCGCGGCGGGCAATTAATGAATAAGCTCCGATCAGTACCCCCGCCAAGCCGATCGGCAGATTGACGCGGACTACTGGATCTGCTGAACCCGCCACCAACGGACTGACCAGGAACTCAGCTGCGATCGCAAGCAGCAGTGCCAGCAATAGAGACGATGGAATATTCAGCGCCTGGTCGATTTCTCGACGCTCGTACAGGTCGCCCGGTAACGTGCGCTTAAGGACCCACGGGATAGCGATGACTTTCGCCAGGATCGTGATAGCGCCCAGGGCCCACAGATGAATTGAACTGCGGCTGTACGCTATCAGGAAGGCTGACAGAGCCAGAAAAGCCGACTGCAAAACAAAGAACCGCAGCACGCCCTGCACCTGACGAGTGGCCACCATCCCGAAGGCAGAGATCAGGATGAGTCCAGCCGTCAATGCATTTAGGCCTACCGCTAGTGGTACCTGAGCACCGTTCATCCCTCCTCCTCTGCTACCCAACCGAACTCGAAAAGATGCTGGCAATCATCGCCGCGACCGAAATAATGAAAGCAGCCCCAAGAAACTCACTAATGCGGAACAGCCGCAATTTGGCCAGCGAAGATTCGATCACGACCAGAACGACGACGAAGAGCAATACTTTGATCAGAATCAGTGGCACCGCGAGCAAGACATCGCCGACCTGTTGGCCATGGGCCAGCCCCCACGGCCCAAGTAGTACGTTCAGGAAAATGCAAGTGAGAACCAGGAACTTCATTTGCCCGCCCCATTTCATCAAGGCAGCTCCGCGGCCGGAGTACTCCAGCCCCTTGGATTCATCGATCATCGCCAATTCAAAATGGCCGGTCGGATTGTCAACCGGAATTTTCCCTCCCTCGGCCAGAATTAACATCAGGAAGGCGATCAGCAGCAAGATATGCGCCGGAGAAAAGAACGCTGCCGAGCTTGCGATCCATTTCTGCTGGACGATGTAGGGGATTGTTGATTGCGCTACAAACGATACGGTAAAGAACACAATCATAAAAACCGGTTCGGCTAGAAACCCCACCATGCGTGTTCGGCTGGCTCCCATAGGACCGTAAGGGTTTCCGGTATCGACCGCCGCGAGCGCAGCGAAGAAGCCGGCTAAGCCGAGGAAGAAGCCTCCAGCCAGCATGTCTCCCATGAAGGCAAACGCCAGCGGATAATCCGTCAGAACCGGGATCAAAGTGGTGACGAACAACGGAATTACAAACACCAGGTACGGCGTGACTCGGAAAATCCAGGTAGTTTCCTCTGAAACGACCTCATCTTTGTGAAAAAGCTTCCAGAGGTCACGGTACGGTTGAAAGATGTTCGGACCGCGCTTGCTTTGGATGTTCTCCTTGAGTCGGCTCAACACGCCGGAGTACAAGGGAGCAAAACCAATCACGAACAGAAGTTGGATCATGTTATAGGCAACAGTGCGCGTCATCGGATCACCCCGTCCGATAGATTTTTCTGACTCTCGGAGACATCGAGACGACGAACCGCAGCTCGCTTGTAGGACCATGCCTGGATCGAAGAGGGGGCCTGCGGGCGAGATTCTGCATGTGGCAGAGAACAACAGGTCGCTGAAACGATCCGGAGCCGAGCATCGGAAAGGCTCACGGCAGCCTCCTGCCGTGCTTAGGCGCATAGGGCAAAGATCTGATTGGGCTAGTACACGTAAAGGGGTGTCTGCTAGGTGAAACCCGGCATCTCCTCATCGCAAGACTCCTCCTGTCGGTAGGAGTCATTAGCCTGGGAGGCGGTTAAGGTGGACTTCATCACCTAAGCAAATTGTGCGAACTTAGAATCTTGCCCTGAAGCCAGGTAGTTGTCAAGCGAGGGTGAGCGGCTCGGCAAGCGATCGAGGCATCGAGCAACGAGCAGACATCCCAGAGAATCGTCACCACGCTGCATTTCTGAACTCTCCAAGTTGACAAGTCTGGTTGTCACGTCTTAAAAAGGTTGTCTTGCGGTGAAGGAGTTCGCCCTTAACCGCTGCCCAGCCAAAGAATCACAATATCGATGGGCAGATGATGACTCCTAACAGGGAATCCTGTTGCGGAGTCATGTCCCCGTCCCAGATTCCCAAACAGACCTGAAGTGATAAACGCATTTCTGTTTTCGCAGCAGAATGCCTCGAAGGATGTTTGGATCATGCAAAATCGCGGTTCATTCCGGCTCTTGTGTCAAATACACTCCTTCTCTCGGAGCGTCTGCTCTGCAAAAAGCTTGAGGAGCTGCTCTAGAAATCTTCGCATCAACCAGCGGAATTCGGAGCAGTCCTAGGAGGAGTCATGGCAAGCCAAACAAGACAGATATTTCAGACGATTCTCGTTGCCCATGACGGTTCTCCTGAGGGGCAACGAGCCACTGAGATCGCCTTCTCCCTGGCGGAAGCACTGCAATCCAAGCTGCTGATTCTTGCCGTGACTCAACTACCTAAGCCGGCGCCCCGTGCAGAGCTGTATGCGGTCCTCGACGATGCTCGTGAACACTACGAACAGAGCTTCGCTCGGTTGCGGAAGCAAGCAAAGCAGCGAGGGATAGAGATCGACACCGAAATTGAGATAGGACATCCCGCAGAACACATCGTACACCGCGCAGAGCAGACGCACACTGCGTTGATCATTATTGGTAGGCGCGGAATTTCGTTCTTTCAACGCTATTTGCTTGACTCCATCTCAGAGCGTGTCCTCCGTTATGCACATTGCCCCGTGAATGGTTGTCCACTAAAGGAACGAGCCATGAACAGCGCGATCATCTCGGACATCCATGCATATTACGAGACCCCGTGGTCCTTTCCGGAGGCCCATAACGTGTCGGACAGTTTGCGAATGCGGATCTCCTCGCAGCAAGAGGAATTGCCTGAACACATCACCAACGACGACCTCTGGGTCGGGAAAGCATGAACCATGTCTGAAATTCAGAAGCTCGAAGCCCTGGAAATTCTCGATTCACGCGGAAACCCAACTTTGGCTGTCACTGTCACCTTGAGCAATGGCGTCCGGGCTACCTCAAAGATTCCGTCCGGCGCGTCCACCGGGAAACACGAGGCTGTGGAATTGAGAGATGGCGACAAGAGCCGCTATGGCGGCAAAGGCGTACTGAACGCGTGTGCCAATGTCGAGGGGGAAATACAGAATGCCGTGTGTGGGATGGACCCAAACAAGCAGCAGGTATTGGACGACCGGCTCTGCTCCCTGGATGGAACTGCCAACAAATCGCGACTGGGAGCAAACGCCATTCTCGGAGTTTCTTTAGCGGCGGCTCAGGCTGCCGCTCTCGATCGCGGAATTCCTCTATATGCGCATTTATCTATAGGCGCGGATTATCTTTTGCCTACACCGATGCTCAATGTCCTCAATGGAGGGCGGCATGCCGACAACAGCGTAGATTTTCAGGAATTCATGATCTCTCCGGTTGGTGCTCCTTCCTTTCGTGAGGGTCTGCGAGCGGCAGTCGAGACCTTCCACACGTTGAAATCTGTTCTCCAACTCAAGACCTATAGCACAGCAGTCGGCGATGAAGGCGGCTTCGCTCCTGAACTGCAATCGAACGAAGAGGCCATTGAGCTCATCTTGGAGGCAATTCAAAAAGCCGGATATAAGCCTGGCAAAGACCTCGCGATCATGCTTGATCCCGCTGCCAGCGAGTTCTTCGAGGGCGGCTCATACGTTTTCAGCAAATCTGACCAACGACGATTGAATTCTGCTGAAATGATCGGTCTCTACCGGGAGTGGCTACAGCAATACCCGGAGATCTGGTCTTTAGAGGACGGAATTGCAGAAGAAGACCGCGCTGGATGGCAGCAGTTGACCCGAGAATTGGGAGACCAGATCCAATTGGTCGGAGACGATAATTTCGTGACCAACCCTGAGCTGTTCCGCCAGGGAATTCAAGACGGCATTGCGAATGCCATTCTTATCAAGCTCAACCAAATTGGTACGGTCTCCGAAACACTCGAATGCATTTCTATTGCTCGTGAACACGGGTACGGAGCTGTCATCTCACATCGCTCTGGAGAAACGGACGATACCAGCATAGCGGATCTTGCCGTTGCCACTGGTGTCGGCCAGATCAAGACCGGATCAGCGAGTCGAGGGGAGCGTATCGCGAAATATAACCGGCTCTTGGCCATTGAAAGCGAGTTAGGCACTAAAGCGCGATACGCCGGAAGCAGTATCTATTCGCGATGGAAAGGGTCGCGCCAAGCCGGGCAGGCAGCAGTGAAATAACACACGTTACACGGTGTTGGAGTCCACCACAACCGCTCAACTGGGCAGATGACTCCTCGAAGTACTTCATCACTTGGAGGAGTCATGCCCGAACAAAGTAAGAATGTTGAAATGACACGGCGTGCCGGCGAGCTCAACGAACATCAGAAAACTCGGTTGAGGATTACCTGTCAGTACATCGATAAGCTGCTCAACGACATCGAAAATATTCTCCATGCGGCTACGTCGCAGTCGTCGTTCCCGCGCTTTATCGTCGATATCAATCCTGCGCAGGTTCGTGTGATTGAAGATTACATCCGCCGGCTGCGCTCCCAACTGGTCCGAACCATCGCCTGGCAACAGATGAAGCCGAAACCGCCAGAAATTCCTGTAACTCGTGCGGTGCTTACACATCTTGCCTTTGTCGATATCGCCATTGAGGAATTAAAGCCCCACTATATGAGGGGTTCGGGTCATGTTCCGGAGGATGCGGTGAGCGAACTCAACGGGGTTGTATATGAATTGCGCTCGCTGGTAGGCGGCATGGAGCGATATCTCAAGCAGGAGCTGACCACGGATCTAGAAGAGCGGCTGCGCCGGCTGGAGGAGACCGGGTGCGACGTTGAATTGCTGAGGTTCCTCGAGCAAATTGTCACGCGAGACGGCTTGGTGGAGTTTCGGCCGCGCATCCGCACGCTGGCTTCGCGCCTGGAAGACGACAGCTTCGAAGTGGCTTTGTTCGGGCGCGTCAGTTCCGGCAAATCTTCGCTCTTGAATGCTCTTCTTGGCACAAATGTTTTGCCGGTCGGCATTAACCCGATCACAGCAGTCCCTACGAAATTGCGGTATGGGAACGTCCTAAAGGCGGCAGTCGCCTACGGGGATGGTCGGGCCGCTGCGGTCACCCTGGACGAACTCTCAAGGCTGGTGACGGAACAGGGCAACCCCGGAAACCTGAAGAATGTAGTACGAGCTATTGTTGAGATTCCATCTCCGCGGCTCAAACAGGGTATCTTGCTCGTTGATACTCCAGGGCTCGGCTCTCTGGCGAAGGGCGGCGCCGCAGAAACGCTCGCTTATCTTCCCTCCTGTGATCTTGCGCTTTTGCTGATCGACGCCGGAGCAACCCTGAGCGAGGAGGACATCGGCACCCTGAGACTTCTCTACGAAGCCGGCATTCCAGCTCTTGTTCTGCTGAGCAAATCCGATCTGCTCGCTGAAGGGGACCTGCATCGATCGATTTCCTACATCCGGGAGCACATCAAGCGCGATCTCGGCCTGCATGTGGACATTCACCCAGTGAGCGCCCTCAGTCAGTATTCGGTCATGCTCGACCATTTCTACGAACGCGAATTGCTGCCTCGCTTTGAACAGTCACGCTCTCTGAAAGAGTCCTCGGTAGCAAGAAAGATCGGCGCGCTTCGCGAGGCGGTCACGTCCGCAATCGAAGTCAGCCTGGATCGTGACAAACGAACGGACGCTAGTCCTTCGATCGACGCGAGTGATCTGGAAGCAACACTCCGCGTCCTCACCGGCGAGGTGGGAGAACAGGGTACGGCCCTCTATCGGACATTTCGTGAGATGGGCGAGACGCCAAATACAGTTGTGGATTTGGTTGCCGAGCAGGCTGTGCAATGGGCACGCAATGGCAACGCAAATCACATTCCTTCATTGCAACTCGCTGAGTTGGTCCACGACGTCGTCTGGAAACTCGTTCAACAACCTATCGAACGCTTGCGCAATATCGGAATACACGCAGTCAGTGACCTGCAGCGGACTGCGCAGGAACTCCGTAAGACGGATGCTCCCTCACGGGAGGACTTTGAGCTGTTGTTGCGCGACATGCCGCGTTTCGAACTGGCGGTCCTTCCAACAGAGATTAATGTCGGCCATTGGAAATTCCTCGGTGAAGCGATCGTTCGTTCAAGGATCAAAACGAGCCTGCGGGACAGCATCGGCCCGCTTCTGAAAGACGAGCTGCACCTTTACGGAATGGCCCTCGCGCAGTGGAGCGAGCAGATTGTCCGGAGACTGGAAGCCCTGATCAACTCCTATGCCGACGGCTATCGTGCGCAAATTCACCGAATCAGCGGAGCTTCGGATGCAATGGTGGCTTCGAGCCAGCTTCAGGCTGATCTGGAACGTTTACGAAATTGGATTTCAACAGACGCGGCAGATCTTACCAACACGCGCGTGTAAGCGGAGGAGAGATAGAACTTGCAAAAATACCTTTTCATCGCAGCTGGTGGCGCGCTTGGCTCCATCGCTCGTTTTTGGGTCGGCTCAACCGTCGCCAGCCGTATGGGCACGAAGTTTCCCTACGGCACATTCATCATCAACATCACCGCCTGCATCATCATTGGATTCTCGCTCGCTTTTCTGGGGAGGCGCACGGAGCTGAATCCAGCCTGGAGGTTTCTCATCCCGGTGGGTTTTGTCGGCGCATACAGCACATTCTCAACGTTTGAATGGGAAACTTTCTCGAACCTGCAGACCGGGGCATTTTTCATTGCTGCTCTGTATGTTGTCTTGAGTCTTCTCCTTGGTTTGGTGGGTGTGTGGTGTGGAGTCTTAATCGCGAGGGTCTTCTCATGAGAACAAACAAGATCATGAACTATGAATCCATCCTGCAAGTGCTCGGAGAAGCCGGGTGTCCTTTTTGCAGGTTCATGAAGAATTTTCAAGCCGCTTTGCTGCAGGACCCCGCGCAAAAAGAAATCCATCACCTCTGCAATTTCCACACCTGGGGCATTGCGGCAACCCAGCGGGCTCTCTTCGCGGCACAAGTCTTCCTGAATCTTATGTCGAAACAATCGGATGATCCTCCCGCTTTCCCCTGTGATATCTGCATTCTGTTGCAAATAGAGGAAGACCGTCGCATACGTGAGTTCCTTGGCTGCGTGCAACACAAGCTTGTAGCGCAATGGCTACGGTCACAGGCGGCGCTTTGCATGATTCACGGAACAAAACTCAGACAAAGCGCTTCTCCCGTTATTGCCTCAACCATTGGCGCGGTCATGGAAAGGTACCGAATTCGGCTCGCCGAAGACCTTGCCCGCCTGCGCGACGAATATCGGCCTGACAGCGCGGAGTGGGGACTGCTGGGGCATGCGGCGGAGTTTCTGGCTTCACAGCGCGGGTTGCACCCCTAAAGGAGAAAAGATGTTGACTGCAGGAAAGGCTGTAAAGGTTTCGATCTACGTGAGCGAGGGCTCGACGCACCACGGCATGTCGATCTATGCGAGCATTCTCGACTTTCTCTTTTTTCGAGGGGTCTCCGGCGCGACGGTTCTGAAGGGCGTCGCAGGATTCGGGGCCGATCACCATATCCACTCCGCAAACTTCGTCGAGATCTCCGATCATCTTCCCTTGAAAATTGAATTCATCGAGACACGAGAAAAGGTGGATGAGTTGCTGGGGAAACTTGAGGAGATGGTCGGCTCCGGCATGATCGAGTTGCATGAAACCACCGTCGCCAAACCCGCACAGCTATCAAAGCCCAAGAATGTTCCCGCTCCCGGGCACGTAAAGATCGAGGGTAAAGCTAAAATGATGCGGATCTACATTGGTGAGAGTGATCGGTGGCTGGACAAGCCACTGCACGAGTCCTTGCTTCGCGCGATGCGTGCGAATGATCTCGCCGGCGCCACGGTTTACCGCGGCATTCTGGGTTATGGTGCTCACCGGAGAATCCACAAGGAAAAACCACTGCATCTCTCGCACGATTGTTCCATCATGCTCTCGGTCGTCGACACCGAGGAGAAACTGAAGGCATTCCTGCCCCTTGTGGACAAGATGGTCCAGGAGGGATTGGTGGTTCTTTCCGATGTAGACATCATCAAGTACACCCATCGCGCCCAGGAGATAAGCGAAGCAGGGAGTGAGCCATGAAAGAGCAATTTCAGGCCAGGATGTTGCGCATCCACTTCACTGAGGCTGACAAATGGCAGGGCGAGGTACTCTACAAGGCCATCGTGGCGAAGTGCATGGAGCTAGGGATCGGCGGAGCGACGGTGTTTCGGGGTGTTGCCGGGTTTGGCGCAAGTGCACGAATGTATCACGCTCGCACCTTATCCATCTCAAAAAATGCGCCGGTGATGGTCACCGTGATCGACACCGAAGAGCAGATTCAAAAGCTGATTCCTCATCTCGACCAGATGATTGCCGGCGGCTTGATCGCCAGTTCCACGGTCCAGGCCATTCGCTATTCGCGGTCCGCGGAGGACTCGCACTGATTGTCTATGCGATGAGAGCCACGATATGACCATCACGGACCAGACCGTTGAGCGTCATCCAATCGAGGAGACACTGCGCACTTTGCTCGGTATCGCAGAGTCCGGCGCGGGCAGCAACAAAGGCTTGTGCGAAAAGCTGCTTTACCTTGAGGGAAAATTGACCTCGGGTCAGCTTCATCTCGCCGTTCTCGGGCAAATGAAGCGCGGCAAGAGCTCATTCATCAATGCCCTGTTGGGGGCGGAAGTCCTTCCCACAGGCGTACTCCCTGTAACCGCAATCATTACGGAAATCAGATATGGGCCGGCACCGGCCGCAGTGATTGTCTATTCCACCGGCAATCTGCGAGAACAGGTTGACCTAAGTACTCTGGCAGATTACATCACAGAGGTAGGCAATCCGGGAAACAGGAAGCAGGTCGCTTCTGTAGAGATCGCATATCCTTCGCCTTTCCTCCAAAGTGGAATCATCCTCATCGATACTCCCGGCATTGGCTCCACTCACGCTCACAATACGCAGACGACGGAGCACTATCTCGAACAGGTAGATGCCGGCATCATCGTCCTTTCCGTAGACCCGCCAATAACCGCGGTGGAATCGCAGTTCCTCAAGAACCTGAAAGAAGACATTCCCAAGCTGTTTTTCATCCTCAACAAGACCGATCTGGCTTCCCCGAACGAGACAGATAAGATCACGAAGTTTCTGGAGAACGAACTGGACCGCCTGCAGATTGCGTCACCCGAGATCTTTCCCTTGTCGGCGCGGCAAGCCCTCAAAGAGAAACGCGACACTTCTAGCAGCTCAGTTTCAAGCGGGTTGGAGATTTTCGAGAGACGTTTGCGAACCTTTCTCTCCGAGGAAAAGCAGCAGGTACTTGTTCGTTCCGTTGCCCTGGATGCTTTGCAAATCGCCCGTACCATCAAATTCGCCGCGGCCATCGGCATGCGAGCGGGGGCGATGAACGCAGAAGAGCTACAGCGCAAGCAACTGGCGCTGGATCGTTTACTGGATCGAACAGAAACCGAGATGTACGAGCTGCAGGTGCTGTTGCGTCAGCGTTCGGCCGACATTCTCGGGCGTGTGGAACGGGACCTCACGGCACAGGTGGAGACATCCGTCCATGAGGTACTGCGACACTTGAAGCTGTTCCAGGCGCAGCACTCGAAGGAAAGCGGACGCGCGTTCGGCGCTCTTCTCGAAGATTTTCTGATGAAGGAGGTAGAGAGGGTCTTTCGGAAATGGCGAACTCAGGAAGATGAAGAGATTCAGGCGCAGCTCGATGCGCTTTCCTCTCGCTTTGTCACCCAGGCCAACGGCATTCTGGAGCGTCTGGAGCATGCCGCTGGCGTTCTCTTTGAAATCCCGGTCGAACATCTGACGATTTCCTGCCTTTTGCGTGTCGAAAGTCATCTGTACTACAAAGTAGAGCGCGTTTTCTACTCACTGGATTCGTTCCTTCTTTTGTTACCGCGTTTCCTCATGCGCCCGATTGTCCTTCGCAGGATGCACAACAATGTTCCTCGCCTCTTGGACATGAACGCCGGGCGCATTCGCTACGACTATCTGGAGCGCCTCCAGTCCAGCATGGGCCAGTTCGAACGGGATCTTCGTGCTGCGATCACCATGGTGACCGAAAGCCTGAAATCCGCGCTTCACACACCTGGAGAGAAAGGACAGCAGTACGCGGAGAGATCAGATCTTCTGAATTCTGTGATACGAGACTGTTCTTGTCTGGCGCGGTGAGGGATCAACCCATGATCGTCTTTTGTACCCACTGCTGGGCAGAGATCGACTCCGCAGATCAACGTTGTCGTTACTGCGGGGTGGACTTGAGCGCCGACCCTCGCTCCTATGAAGAAAAGCTCGTGGCGGCGCTCCAACATCCTTTGCCGGAAGCAAGAGTCCGCATCTGCTGGCTGCTCGGAGCCAATAAGATCTTTCACGCCGTATCCCAGCTGATCGAACTTGCAGAATATGACAAGGACTTCTTTGTGCAGCGCGCGGCGCTTGAGGCTCTGGGCGCCATGCGCGACCCAAGCGCGCTCCCCATGCTGCGGTCGATCAGTCGTGGACAGAATCACTTTCTCAGACTCACTGCTCAGAGAAGCATCGAGAATATCGAACTGTCGCAGGGGTCCGGCCAATGAAACCATCCACATTCAATCTTCTCTTTTTGGTTGCAGGTCTCATTGGGCTGCCGATCTGCATTCACGGTTGGTATCGGTCGCATCGAATCCCCTGGCTCATTGGAATTGGCGTGTTTGTCGCGTTTTTTGTCTCTAGCCTTCGCGAAATCTTGTTGAAGTTCCGCGGACATTAGAGGTTCGGGAGTCTCCATTGCCATACGTGCGAGGCACCTTTACCGGTGAGCGAGCTCGCCAGATTGCTAGACTCGGCAGTTTGTCTCGCAAGGGTATCCGGCCCCAGCCGTGGTGGCCAGAGGATATTTGCCAAAATATCGAAAAGATCGTCTGGATGGTTTATTGCCTTGGCGAGCTGGGTGAAGACTGGCACGAATTCACCGCCTATGATGGCCGCGGGAGGATACTTGGTTGCCATCGCGTGGATGGATACTGAGCAGGCCACGATGGCCACCCTGGCTACACTCGTGCCCCACGCAGGCTGGATGCAGAGGCGTGCATGTATCTAACAAAGATCTATGATCCGGCGGCCTGTGCCTATCGTGTGCGTTATGCCATCGCAAGTATTTTGTGCGATCGAGTTGTGAACGAAGGCGCCTTCCATTGTTGTTTCGAAATGGGAGATGAGGACGAGGTGGTCAGCGCAATCCTTCGCCGGGGGCTGAAGAACCCAAAGTTGCGTGCTGCGCTCGAGAACAGCCATCTAGTGAAACTCACTCAATGGCTGGGTCGTTATCCGGAGCTCGCCGAAGCATATTACACGAGCGAAACCCAGGTCCCGAACCAGAGACTGCGTGAGCATTGACGCATGGCAGACGGAACCATACACACGGGGGCCGCTCAATCAGCCTCAACGACTGCGAGACGGAGCCATCTTGGCATGACACTCGCAAGTGAGAGCATCCAATCGAGGAATTAGCTGCTCAAGCCAGCGATCAAAGTCGGCATGCTCCTTCGCGCCGTGCACGCTCCGCCCCGGATTCAGTTCATTCCATTCAAACCATTTATGGTTGACCCAAGACAGATAGGGCAGCAAGAGCGAAAACGGATACCATGCCCTGTCGTACGTCAGGATTTGTTCGGAGGTCATGCCGTGATCATGAGCATAGGACCTGTACCGAAGTTGAAAGTCACCTGCGAACCTTGCTCTGCTGGCACGTGTCATGGAGGCCTCCATTGCTATCGATGAATGACGCGGTGCAGATCCTGTTGCTCCTCAGCTAGTGAGTTGCAGAAGAGAAAGAATGCGCGATGCGAGGTCTCGGTTATCTTCGCCACGAGCGAGCCATCTGTCTCTGCACTCGGACAAAAAGCGGAACTGCAGCAAGTTCGGCGATCACGCAGAAAGCGATGACCGCCGGCACAGAATGGTCATACAGGACTCCGATAACGGCACTGCCAGCAAACCAGGACAGTCCATACGCTCCGGTGAACAAACCATAAGCGGAGGGCCTGCGTTCCACAGGAACCATCGTGGCAACTGCCGCGGGGATAATTGATTCATGAACACCCATGCCCACCCCCCAAAGTGCGACGCCGATGAGGGCCGGCCAGAAGCCGCCAACGAAGACCAATGGCGCGAAGAGTGTGATAGCACGGTCAGAGGAATGAGAACGGAGATCCCGAAACGATCGAAGAGTCTGCCGATCGCCAGTGATCCGGCACCGCTGACCGCCATGGCTACAGAGTAAAAAATCGGGATCCATGTCGTTTTTACGACGGCGTCTTTCTGGAAGTGAAAGGCGATCAATTGGAAATCGGCGAATCCGACGGATACCAGAGCCGCGGCAGCCAGGTAGACCCAAAATGTGTGCGGCA
>Ga0335083_10002206_pt1 | contig 25931 bp, 21 predicted proteins | sample Lox_Sample_42_FD_206716 | JGI IMG/M metagenome (GOLD analysis project Ga0335083, IMG submission 206716) | Soil microbial communities from Loxahatchee National Wildlife Refuge, Florida, United States - Lox_Sample_4.2 | ecosystem: Environmental > Terrestrial > Soil > Wetlands | place: USA...
GTACTCGCCGGGTCGCGTGGGCTATTACATCGATCACATCGACCTCTCCGATCCCGCGCACCCGGCGGTCGGCCAGCGCATCAACGTGCCCGGGTTCCTCGTCGGCGGCTCCGAGGACGACACCTCGGTCATCTACACGATGGACTACGAGTGGGACGAGACGAGCGGCCACAACGAGTTCGCCGTGCTCAAGCTCGACGGCGATCGCGCCTACCTCCAGAGTCACGTGACGATTCCCGGTTACACGGGCAACGTCTTCGTCCAGGGCAGCACGGCGTATTTCAGCGCGCAGACGTACGCGACGAGCCTCGACGCGAACGGCAACCAAGTGACGAACACGACCATGCAGCTCTATCAGGTGGACGTGACCGACCCGCAGAATCCGCAAGTGTTGCCTTCGCACGGGACGAGCGGGTGGGGCTGGCTCCTCGCCGTCGAGGGTGACCATGCGTTCGTCACGTCCGGCTGGGCCGATCAGGGCGTCGACATCTTCAAGCTCACGCCCGGTCACGTCCCGTCCTTCGACCAAACCGTGCGCACGCGCGGCTGGTGGACTTCGTCGCTCGCGGTCGACGCGAACAACGCGTACCTCGCGAGCGGCTACTGGGGCGTCCAGACGGTGCCGCTCTCCGACTGAGGTCGGCGAGCGTGGCGTGCGCCGGCCAGGTCAGCGCCGGCCGAGCGCGCGGCGCAGCGTCAAGAGCTTCGTGACGACGTTCGGGACGCGCCGCAGGAGGTGCACCGACGGCGGGCGCTTTTCGGCGACGAGGATCGGAAGCTCGACGACACGCAGCCCGGCGCGCGACGCGCGGATGACGAGCTCGCTCGCGAACACGTCGCGGTCGACGACGCAGCGTTCCACGACGGGCACGAGCCGATCGCGCCGAAATGCCTTCGGACCGTGCGTGTCGGTGCCGCGGAACCCGACGAGCGCGCGGAGCAGCGTCGTGTAGGCGAGCGTGCCCGCGCGCCGGAGCAGCGGACGCCGGTCGTGCGCGCCGCCGGCCACTTTGGAGCCGACGACGAGATCGGCGGCGTCCTCGTTCAGCCGCGCCACGGCGCGCGTGTGAAAATCGACGTCGCAGAGATCGATTTCGTCGCAGAGCACGAGCGGCGCGCGCGTGGCGAGGATGCCCTGCTTCAGGGCTTTGCCGTAGTTGGGCTCGTCGCCGAACACGGCGCGGACGCGCCGCAGCCGGCGCGCGAGTCCCGCGGCGAGGGGACGGGTGCCGTCGTTCGAGCCGTTTTCTGCCAAAACGATCTCGAAGTTCCAGCCCAAGGCGTCGAGTCTCTGGGCGAGCTCGCTCACGCTGGTTTCGAGGAGGGCGGCTTCGTTGAAGACGGGGATGACGATCGAGAAGTCGGGATTCATCGAGGGGTTGCTCTCAAGGTTCGATGCCAAGCGTGAATGCGACCGGAAAGTGCGTTCCCGGCGCGGAGAGGACGACGGTCACGCGGCGTTCCGCGCCGGCGAGCGCCGCGGTGTCGAGCACCGCGCGCTGCCACCCGCCGTGGAACGCAACGGTCGCGTCCAAAGCGGGGCCGCCCTCGACGCTCACGCTGACGTTCTCGTCGAAGAACGGCCGGTATTTGCTTTGCTCGCGATCGTCGGGCACGCCGGCCGTGAAGGAGAGCCGGCGGCCGAGGACGAGCGGCGGAAACTCGAGCGCGAGCGAGCTTTCGGGGGCGGCGTCGAGCTCGATCGCCGCTCGCGGAACGCCGAGGCTCGAAACGCCGCGGAAGCCGGCGAAACTCTTGCCTCGACCGAAGCGCGCGGCGAACGGGCGGAGCGACGTGTCCGGCGGCGACCAGGGAACGAAGCGTCGCACCTCGCGCTCGACGAGCGTCTCGACGGCGGAGACGGGCGGCGTGCTTTCGTAGCGCAGAGCCTCGCTCTCGGTGCCTCGGCTCGAGGTGACGCGAGCGAGGGGGAAGGCGCGCGCGAACGGCTCGAAACTCGTGGCCACGCTGGCCGGAACGGTGTCGAACCGGCCGAGATGCGGCCGCGCTTCGTCGTCCACGACGAGCGGCAGAACGTCGCAGTGGAGCGGGCGGCCGCCGTCGAATTGCACGCGGAGCGCGACGCCCGTGGCTTCGCGCGCCACGTGATCGAGGTTCGGCGGGAGCAGCGTCGCACCGAGCGAGTACGCGATGAGTCCCCGCCGATACTGTTCGACGGGGCGAGCGACGTAGCTGCCGAGGCCGACGACGACGTCGGCGCCGGCGTCGACCAGTTTTCTGGCGAACGCGCGCTCCGCGTCGCTCGGCAGCGCGTCGAGCGTCGGCGGTAGCGGGACGAAGACGACGAGTCCGTCGTTCGGACGCAGCTCGGCGCGGGCCGCTCGCACCGCGGACGGCGCGCTGTCGCCCGCGTCGGCGGGCGAGCTGCCGAGCGACAGCAGCGCGACGCGCTCCGTTCCGACGACGTAAGTCACGGGCGGCGGAGAGCGTTCGCGGCGAGCGCTCGGCAGCGCCGCCAACCGCGCGGCGGCGAGCACCGCATCGGCACTTTCGGCGTCGCCGAGCGCGCCCGCGACGACGACGGCGCGTACGCCCGCGGTCCGCAGCGCCTCGGCGACGAGCCGATTCGGCAACAGGCGCGCGGAGAGCTCGGGTCCGAGCAGGAGCCGCGCGGGCCACGGCGGCTCGCACGGCGCGTAGCCGGACACCGTGAGCCCGCCGCTCGCGAAGAGCGGCTCGAGGCCGGCGAAAGCGGCGCCGGCGTTCGGCTCGGTCGTCCACGCGTAGCCGCCCGAACCGACGAGGCCCGTGAAGACGACGCTCGACGGATTGCGGTCGGGCACCGAGGCGAGCCGAGCCGTCGCTCGCACCGTCTCCACCGCGAACGTATCGCGAACGCTCGTGTCGAAGAGCAGCTCGTGCTCGGTGTACGCGTCGAGATACGCGTCGAGATCGCCCGCGTACCGTCCCTCGTTCCGGACGAGCAGCACGCGATGCCCGCGTGCGAGCACGCGCTCGAGGTCGCGCGGGTACAGAATCGGGACGAGCTCGCGCGCCGTCGTGTAGAAACGCAGCGTCTCGGCCCAGTAAGCCGGAAATACGGCGATCACGTCGCCGGGGCGCCGCGTTCGATCGAGCTCCGCGCCGGCCTTCGGCCAATCGCTCGGCGGCGGCCCGTACGCGCGCGCCGTGGCGACGACGGAAATCGTCATGAGCGCGGCGGCAGCGAGGGGCCCGGCCCAGCGCGGGAAGCGGGCGGCGCCGAGCGCGCCGAGCACCGCCAGCCCCGGCAGCGCGAAGGCGAGGTAGCGGGGCTCGACTTCGCTCCCGAGACTCAGGATGAACGCCGCGACGAGCGGCAGTCCGCACGCGAAGAGCACGGCGCGCCGCGTCGCGGGCGGGAGTCGCGCCACGCCGATCGCCGGCGGGAGCGCGAAGAGCGCCAAGATCCAACCCGAAATCGGCAAGACGCGCGGCTCTTCGCCGAGCAGGAGATGCCGCCACACTTCGTCGACGAAGGCGAACGCGCCGTGCGAGATGCCGCGATACAGGGCATGCCGTTCGTGCGTGAACCCGAGCGCCGCGGCGCCGTGGACGACCTGCGGCAGCGCGAGCGCGCCCGCGACGATCCAAACGACGAAGGTGCGAGGCCCCGCGCGCCGGCGCTCGCTGAACGCGCGGTAACCGACCAACGCGACGAGCGGCGCGACCCACAACCACAAAAAAAGATGCGTGTGCACCGCGAGCAGCGCGCTCGCGAGAAAACCGAAGAGCGCCCGTTCGCGACCGTCTTCGCGCAAGAACGCGTGAGCGCGTTCGAGGCACAGCGCGCAGAGCAGGATGCCGAGGCCGTAGAGCCGGAGCGAGCGGGCTTGGTCGACGACTTCGGGATTGGTCGCGAAGACGAGCGCTGCTCCCGCCGCCGCGGCGACGCCCGCGACGCGATCGGCCAGCCGATGGACCACCGCAGTCGCCGCCGCGACGAACAGCGCCGAAGGCAAGCGCACGAGCGCGATCGAGCCGCCGCCCACGCGCAGCCAGAGGTTCAAGAAAGCGAAATGAAGCGGGGAATGGTCCACGCTCAGGCGAAACGAGCGAAAAAGATCGTGGGCAACCCCCAAATCCTGCGATTCGAGCAGCGTGAACTCGCGCGCGCCGAGGCCGAGCGCGAAGTAGGCGAGGGCGATCGCCGCGGCCACGAATGCCGGCACGCTTCTCGCCCTGCCCGTGATCACGGAGCACAATTCTCCGTGACCCGCCGAAACCTTCATCGTCGTCTTTTTCTCGATGAAGCTTCGTTGCGGTCCTGGAGAACAAACTGACGCGTGTCGATCTCGCTGCAGTCCTCGCCCCTCATCGTCGCCGGCGTGCTCACGGTCCTCGGTGTCGCCTTCGGCGCCGCGGCCGCCGAGAGCGCGGAGCCGTGCTCCGGGCCGAGCATTCATCTCGAGCTCGATTCCGAACCGGAATGGGCGGCGGAGATCCCCGCGCTCCGCGCGCGCCTGCGCGAGCTCGAGCACGTGGACGGCTGCGCGCGCGTCGTGATCCGCAGCGCTGAAAACGGCGTCTCCGTCGACGTGACGAGCGGCGGTCGATCGGCGTCGCGCCTGCTCACCGATCCGGCCGAGCTCGTGCGCACCGTCGAAGCGCTCGTCGTCTTGCCGCCCGAAATCGCAGCTCGAGCGCGCGTCGACGCGAGCGAAGTGCCGCCGAACGAACCTGCGCCCGCGCCGCCCGCGCCCGTGCCGAGCCGCATGGAGCTCGGTGGCGGCGGATCGTTGCGACTCGGCGGCAGTCCGCTCATGGTCGGCGGCGGCGTCGCCGCCTTCGCCGACTTGGCCGACGACGGTTGGCTCTTCGGCGTCGATGCGCGCTGGGAATTCGCGGACGGTTTCGTCTCGGCGCCGGCTCCGAACGGGTTCGATATGGATTCCGGCGCGGTCGGCGTGGGCGTCGGTCGGCGCGTGCAAGCTGGGAGCGTCGCCGCCGACCTGCTCGTCGGGCCGACCGTCGTGTTCGAAAGCGAGGAAGCGTTCGGCCCGGTCGCGGGCCCGAGTGACGGCATCGACGCGAGCGCGCTCGACGCGCGCATCGACGCGACGGTTCGCGCGTCCGGCCCCGCCTCGTCGCGGGTGCGCCTCTACGCGGCAGGCGACCTCGAGGTGTCGCCGCGCCGCGCGCTCCACAAGAAAGAGCTCGATCCGAATTTGCCGCCGCTCCCCGCGTGGACGAGCGGGCTGTCGCTCGGCGTGATTTGGGGGACGCGATGAGCGCGCAGCGGCCCGAGCGTGCGGCAGAGCGCGCGTCGCCTTCCGACGCGGCGGCGCTCGCGGCGCTCGCCGACGGCGACGTGGCCGCGCTCGGCGTGCTTTACGATCGGCACCACGTGAACGTGCTCGCGTTCCTCATCCGTGCGACCGGCAGTCGTCCCGACGCGGAGGATCTCTTGCACGCGACGTTCGTCACCGCGGCGAAAGCGGCGGGCTCCTTCGACGGGCGCGAGACGTGCTTGCCCTGGTTGCTCGGCATCGCCGCCCGCATCGCGTACCGGCACCGGCGGGGACTCTTGCGCTGGCGCCGCGCGCTCACGCGCTTTCGGGCCACGGAACCGCCCGAGGTGTGGGATCCGGCGCGGCAGCTCGGCGCGCGCGACCGGCTGAGCGTGCTCGCGCGCGCTCTCGAGCGCATGAGCGAGCGCAAGCGCATCGTGCTGCTCTTGGCCGAGGTCGAAGGTCTGAGCGGCGAGCAAATCGCTCAGGCGCTCGGCGTTCCGATCGGCACCGTGTGGACGCGGCTGCATCACGCGCGGAACGAGCTCAGGCGTTCGATCGAGGAGGACGACTCGTGACGCGGGACGCCTCGTCGCCGCCTTGTCCGCGGTCGTGGGAAGTCGAAGCCGTCCGTGACGGACGCCTCGGCGAACGCGACGCGGCGAGTCTCGCCCGTCACCTCGAAACCTGCGCCGCCTGCGCCGAAGAGCAGCGCAGGCTCGACGAGCTCACGCGGGATTTTGCCCGCTTGCCGTCGCCTCGCCTCGACGCCGTCGCCGGCCGGCGGATCCGCCAGCGCGTGCTCGCGGATCACAACGCGTGGCTCTTCGCGCAAGATCGCCCGGCGTCGCGGCGCCTCGCGCTGTCGCTCGCGGCGGCACTGCTCGTCCTCGGAGCTGGCGCCGCGTGGCGCTTCGCCGCCGGGCATCGCGCCAAGGTGGCGCTCGTCGCCGCGGAGCCGCCGAAGGTCGAGGTCGTCGCGTCCGCGGACGCGCGGTGGTCCCGGCGGAGCGCCCCCCACGAGGTGCGGATTGCTCTCGAGACGGGCGAGCTCGAGCTCACGATCAAGCGTCACGCACCGACCGATCGCGTGTTCATCCTGCTCCCCGACGGCGAAATCGAGGATGTCGGTACCGTGCTCACCGTGACGTCGCACGGCGGCGTCACGGAGGCGGTGCGCGTCGCGCAGGGACGCGTCGTCCTGCGGCTGCGCGATCGGCCGCCGCTCGCCCTTGCGGCGGGCGAGTCCTTCGAGCGCGCCGCTCCCGCGGTCACGCAGCCGGTTGCGCCCGCGAGGCCGGAGGAGGCGAGCGATACGGCTTCCTCGGCAGCGAGCGCGAACGACCGGCCCGAAGCGCGACGGCGCCCTCCGGTGCCTCCCGTCTCGCACCGCGCAGCCGCTTCCGTCGCGAGCGCGCCGGAAGTTCCGACGGCCGCGCCGCCGGTGAGCTCGGCGCAGGCGGCGACGCCCTTGGCGGAGGACGACGCATACCTTCATGTCGTCGAGCTCGTGCGCGAAGGACGGGTCGAGGACGCGCGCGCCGCGGCCAAGAGCTATCTCCTGCGCTTCCCGAACGGCTTTCGCCGAGTCGAAGTTCTCGATATCGCGACGCGCGCGGCGCCGTGAGCTCGGCGTTCGTCACGCCGGCTTCCGTCGAGCATGCTCTCGCGCCCGACGAGCAAAACGAGGTGCCGAACGGCACCGCGGACGATCCGAGCGTGCCGAGGCCGAGTCCGCCTTGGCGCGGAGTTTCGTGAGCACGTCGGCGGGTCGCGCGCGCGTCGTGCTTGCCGACGGCTCGCGCCGCGTTTACACTGACGCATGCGGAGTGCGCGCGATTTTGCCGTGAAAAGAGCCCTGGCATGGCTCTTCGCGGCCGCGTGCCTCGTCGTATTCACGCTCGCGTTGCCGCGCGGCGGAGCGCCCGTGCGCGCGGCCGGCACCTCGAGTGTCGAGCTCGTTCCGGCGCGGGACGCGGGCCGAGCGTTGGTTCGCTCGGCGCCCCTCATTTCGATCGTCGCGCCGGCGGCCGAGCCTGCCCCTCCTCTGACTTCACCGCGGCGCGCGCTCGACGTCGATCGTGCGCCGCGCCACGCGCTCGACGAGACACGGGTCGCCGGTGTCGGCTCCGGTGTTCGCGTCGTGCGCTGGCGAAGGCACGTTCCGCGCATGGACTCCGGGGAGCCTCCCCGACAGGGCGAACGCTCGTCCTGAACTCTCGAGGCAATAACCCCGCGTTCCTCGCTTCGTTCGAGGAACAGAATGGATAGGTCCATGTCCGATACCGAACTGACGGACGGCCGTGAGACGACGGATCGAGCCCCCGAGCTCGATCGAGCGCGCAAACAACCACTCGCGACATCGTATTTGCCGCTGTGGTTCTTGTTGGCGTTCGCCGTCGTGATTGTTTACGGCGTGGTTACGAAATGAGTCGGCGCGACTTCGTAGCCGGATGAAAGGAAGAGGTCCGCGTCTCCCGCGCTCGACGGAGCTCGGGAGACGCGACTTCGCCTCTCCGCCTGTGTTATCCTCTCGCTGAAGTTTTCTTGCGAGGCGGAACAATGCTGGCAACAATCGATGGGCGCTTTCGGTGGGTCTTGGGTTTCTCTGCGCTGCTCTCGTCGGCCTGCGGGGGTCAGAAGCCGGCGCAAGCGCCGAGTGCACCCACGGAGTCGATTGACGCCACCGACGCCGAGCTCACGAGCTCGCTCCCGACGAAGCACGAAGACCTCGAGACGTGCCGCGAACGCATCTTGAACGAGGGCATTCCGAGCACCGGCTCCGGGGCGGTGGACGGTAGCGACTTGGCGCGTGCCGCCGAGGACGCGCGCAAGAAGAAAGACGGCCAGGCCGAACGCGCGGCGTACTTCGATCTGATCTCGAAGGCGCCGGGCTCCCCGTACGTGCCGTTCGCTTATTTCGAGTTCGCCGAGCTCTTCAAAGCCGAAGCGGCGTCCGATCCGACCAAGCTGCCGCTCGCCGAGGAAGCGCTCAAGCAAGCGGTGCAAGCGCCCGCTCCGAAGAATCGACTCTACCTCCTGGCAAGTTACCGTCTGGCGCAGACCTACGTTCTCGAAAAGCAGACGAGCCAAGCTCGCGACGCCTATCAGCACGCCATCGACGACGCGACCACGCACGGCGAATGGGACTGCGCGCTCCCGGTCGCGGAAGCCGCACGCGACGCCTACGAGCAGCTCGAAAAGCCCGAAGACGAATAGCTCGGGCGGGTACGAAACCCGTCTGTCTGTTATTCTCGAGCGGAGTGGAGTCGCTCGCCTCGTACCGAAAGTGCGCCGAACGCATCCGCGAGCGCTGGCCAGGCTTCCGCGACCGCAGAGAGCTCCGGCTCACTCAGGAAGAGCGCCACGGTCACGCCGCCGAGAAGGTCGCCGAGAACATCGTCGAGGATCTCTTCACGGAAGTGCTCGACTGGAAGCTATCGGACCTGAACAATCAGGTCGGTTTCGCGGACATCGTACTCACGAATCTCGGTATCAAATACCTCGTGATCGAGGTCAAACGACCGAAGAGCCTCACGCGTCGCCCGAAAGCGCTCGAAGCCGCGCTCGATCAGGCGCGCCGCTACGCGAGCGAGCAGCGCATTTTGCGCGTTGCCGTGACCGACGGCGTTCTGTTCTACGCGGCGGACGTCGACGAAGGCGGTCTTCGCGCGCGCTCCCTGATCTCGTTGGGCTCCGCGGAGCCGCCCGTTCCCGATCTTTTTTGGTTAAGTGTCGACGGCATTTGGCGCCGCCGGCCTGACGAGCCGCCCAGCCGTTCCTTCGAGGACGCGCCGGTGATGCTGAATCTCGCGGTGCGCACCGAATCGGCGCGCTTGTCGCATCCCAAGTATCGCCTGCCTTGCTACTGCTTTGCGTTCGTGGGCGACGCCGCGGATTGCGCGACCTGGAAGCTCCCTTACCTCGACGCCGAAGGTCGTGTGGACGAGAAGCGCTTGAGCGGAGCAATCCGCTCGATCATCGCAAACTATCGTGGCGCGAAGGTTTCAATACCCGAGAGCGCGGTGCCCGCAACGCTCGCCCGACTCGGAAAGGCGGCGGCAGCGGTAGGGCGCCTCGGACCGTCCGCTCCTGCCACAGTGCCGGCGACTTACGTCCAGCTCGCGACCGTGTTGGAGCAGCTCGGGTTGCTCGAACAGGTGCTTGCGGAGTTCGAGTCCTCGGTGGCCTCGCCGGCGAGTGGCCCGTCGCGCTGAAAGAGATCTCCATTTCGGTCCTCGCGTGCAGCCAACTTGCGGCGGCACGAGAGCGATGAAGGTTTTCTCAGTGGGTGATGCAAACGCGCTTCAGCGCGAGCAGGACTGCGAACTGCAAAGATCGTGTTTTGATCGCGGGGCGGCAGAGTGACACCTTTGTCGCGTGAAGCTCGGGAGAAACGACCCGTGTCACTGCGGGTCAGGCCGGAAGTTCAAGAACTGCCACATGGCGAGCGCGGGCGCTTCGGTGCTCGAGCGCGTCGAGGCCGTCACGCGCGCGGAACCCGCCGCGACGGAGCGCGCCGGCGACGACGAGATTCGCCGCATTCTCGTCGAAGATTTCGGCTTCACCGATCTCGAGGCGTACGGCCGCTGGATCCGAGACGTGCGGCCCGGCTTGTCGCCGACGCCCGCGCTCGTGGAGCGCTTGTCGCCCGATCGCATCGACTGCCGCGCCTTCTGGCGCGTGTGCGACAGTTTGTTCGGCATCGATCCGGTGCACAACGTCATGGTCGCTCCGGAAATCGGTGAGCTGCCGTACGCCGTCGAGACGCGACTCGACGCCAACCGCATGAATCTCCGCCTCGCGAAGAGCTTCGGGATCACGTCGTTTCTCGAAGAGACGGCGCACCGCCGCTTGAAGGTGCTCGAAATCGGGCCGGGCTTCGGTTCGCTCAAGAGCTACGTCGAAACCGCGACCGAGCACGTTTACTGCGCGGTCGACGTGTGTCCGCGCTTCGACGGCGTCGTGGAGGCCACGGCCGAAGGCTACGTGCCGCCGTCGTTCATGGACGCTTGGCAGGGCACGTTCAGCTACGTGATCTCGACCAACGTTTTTCAGCACCTCTCCGCGCGCCAGCGCAGTCATTGGTACGTCGACGCGCGCCGCTTGCTCCACGACCAAGGCCTCTTCATCTTCAACGTGCTCGTCGACACCGCGAAGATCTCGGCGCGCGCCCGCGACGGAAACGGGACGGCCTGGTGCGACCACTACGGCCAGTTCACGGAGATCCCGAAGCTCGGGCCGTTGCACGACGAGCTCGGCGGACTCTTCCGCATCATCTACGTGACCCAGCGCTACGACGGCGTGATGAATTTCGTCTGCCAAAAGCACGGCTAGACCACGCGCCTCCCTGCCGCGCCGTCTCGTCGCCGGACGGCCGGGCGTGCCCGGGTGTAGGGTCGGCGCATGGCCGACGACGCCACGGACGAGCATGGCTTGCCGCTCTGGCCCGCCCCCGAACGCAACAAGCAGCCGATCGCGGAGGTGCTCGAGCGGGTGCTGCCGGAGCGCGGATTCTTGCTCGAAGTCGCGTCCGCCACCGGTCAACACGCCGTTCATTTCGTGGACGCGCTGCCGGGTTGGACGATTCAGCCTTCGGACTACGATCCGGAGCACGTCGCGACGCTCGCTCGCCGTGTCGAGCTCCGCGGCGAGGCGCGCCTCTTGCCGCCCATCGTGCTCGACGTGACGGGGCCGCCCCCGCCGCTCGAGCCGGACGCCGTGTTCTGCGCGAACATGATCCACATCGCGCCGTGGGAAGCCTGCGTCGGCTTGTTCCGTCTCGCCGGTCGGCTGCTCCGCACGGGCGGACTCCTCGTCACGTACGGGCCGTACCGCGTGCACGGCGAGCACACGGCGGAAAGCAACGAACGCTTCGACCGTTCGCTCCGCGAGCGCAATCCGGCTTGGGGCGTCCGCGACGTCGATGCGGTCGACGAAGTCGCGCGCGAACGGCACCTCGCGCTCGAGGCGACGCACGCCATGCCCGCCAACAACCTCTTGCTCGTGTGGCGGCGCGCGTGAGCGGCGCGCGTCAAGACGCGCAGACGCGGTTACGGCCCTCGGCCTTGGCGCGATAGAGTCGTTCGTCGGCGCGGCGCAGAAGCGCGTCCGCGGTCTCGCCCTCGCGCCGTTCCGCGACGCCCGCCGAAATGGTGACGCCCCCGACGCCCGGACACGGCATCTCCGCGACTTCGGCGCGCACGCGCTCACCGAAAACGCCCGCCCCCTCGAGCGCGACGGGCAGGACCGCGACGAACTCTTCGCCGCCCCAACGGGCGACCGTGTCCGTGAGGCGTTTGGCGCGATCGAGCGTCGCGGCGACGCGCCGCAGCACCTCGTCGCCCTGGGCGTGGCCGTGCCGATCGTTCACGTGCTTGAAATGATCGACGTCGAAAAGCACGACGCTGAGCGGCGTGAGCGCGCGGTCGGAGCGAGCGAGCGCCTTCGAGAGCTCTTGCTCGGCGGCGCGACGGTTCGGGATCCCGGTGAGCGAGTCCATCAGCGCTTGCTGCTCCCGTTCGGCGAGCAGCTCGCGCTCGGCGGTGATGTCCTGCCAGATCGCGACGCGCCCGGCTCCCGTCGGCAGATTGACCGCGACGACCGTGCGGCGGAGGTGCCTCCGGCGCGGACGCACGAGCGTGACTTCGACTTTGGCGTCGGCGGACTCCGGCGCGGCGCGCTCGATGAGCGCGCGAAAGGCTAGCGGATCTTCCACGAGTTTTTCGGCCTGGGCGAGAAACTGCTCGCGGCTCATGCCGGCGAGCGTGGTTTCGCCGAAGCCCCAGAGCTCGGCGTAGGCCCGATTCGCGTAGAGCGCCTGGTTGCTCGCCTCGAACACGACGACCGCGTCGCTCAGGTTCGAAATCGTCGCCTCGAAGAGCTGCCGCGAGCGGCGGAGCTCCTCGGCTCGTTCGCGTTCTTCCGTCACGTCTTGCACGAGCGCGATGCCGCCGGCGATGACGTCCCCTTCGCGCACCGGCGCGATGCGCGTGCGGAGCGCCCTGCCGAGTCGCATGCTCTCGTACTCGAGCGCCTCGCCCGCGAGCGCGCGGCGGTACGCCGCTTCGATGGGGGCGCGATGTTCCTCCGTCGCCACCTCCGACACGGTGCGCCCGACGAGAGCGCCGCGGTCCACGCCGATGCTCGCGAGGAGCTCGCCGCCGTCGGCCGCAAGGTAGCGCATGTCGTGATCGAAGAGCAGCACGGCGCCGCGCGGGATGTTCCGCGCGATGGAGTGATAGATGCGCGCCTGACGCACGACCTCTTCTTCCGCTTGACGCTCGGCGGTCACGTCGTCGATCACCGCGACCGTGCCCTGCACCCGCTGTTCGTCGTCGCGCCAGACGGCCGCGGACAATCGCACCCAGACGTAGTGGCCGTCGGCGTGCCGGTAGCGCTTGATCCGCGTGGCCACGCTGCGCTTGCCCGCCAAGAGCTCGTCGCGTGATTCGGTGTCGCCGGCGACGTCGTCGGGGTGCGTGAGCTCCCAAAAATCCGTGGTCCTGAGCTCCTCGGCGCTCCTGCCCAGCATCCTTTCGAGGGCCGGATTGGTGCGGATGACCGCGCCGTCGACGTGCCTGAGCAAGACGCCCGCCGGCATCGTCGCGAGCACGGCCGCGAGGAGCCGCTCGCGTTCGACGAGCGCCGCGTTCGCGCGACCGAGCGCGATCTGCGCTTCGACCGCGTCGCCGAGGCCGCGAAGAACGCGTAGGTCGGCGTCGGTCCACGTGTGCGGCACGTGATCGATGACGCAGAGCGCGCCGATCGCTTCACCGCTCGAGACGAGCGGAACGCCCGCGTAAGCGGCGACGTTGAGCTCCGTGACGGCGAGGTTGTCGCGCACGAGCGGCGAGACGCGTGCGTCCGCGACGACGAGCGGTTCGTTCCCCGCCACCACGTGCTTGCAAAACGAGTGCGTCAGCGGAGTCTCGCGCCGCGACGCCCACGGTTCCTCGAGACCGAACGCGCTCTTGAAAAATTGACGCTCGCGATCGACGAGCGACACCAGGGCGACCGGCGCGTCCAAAAGCTCGCGCGACAGCCGCGTGAGTCGATCGAACGGCTCTTCCGCCGGGGTGTCGAGCAGCCGCGTCCGCTCGAGCGCCGCGACTCGCGCCGGATCGGAGACCTCCGCTGCCCAGTCTCGGCTCACGCTTGCTTCGAATCATACACACTAAGGCAGTTTCATGACGTTTCCGGCAGACCGCGGGCCCCGGTGGTGAAGTTTTTCTGCATCGGCGCGCGCGCAACGCTCGGTGTCCCCGGCCGAGACGAACGGGACGAACGCCGTCTCAGAGTGGAGCTCGAACGATCGCAGCGCGGTCGTGCGGAGCGTCCTGGTGGCGGTGAGTGTCTGTCGGACACGCGCCTTTCGTGGCACGCGCCGTGCAAATCAGTGCACCGAGGCCGCTGCCGGCGCGTTTTACCCCCCCGGCGCGCTGGCGGCGCCTCACTACAATGCCACGTCGAGGTCAGCCCGCGGGGGCGCTTGGCTCAGCTCACGCGCGAGACGCGCCGTCGCCGCAGCCCGAAGCCCGCGAGCGCGAGGCCGATGACGACCCCGAACGCCTCGTGATCGCGGGGCGCGGTTCTGCACGCGCAGCCGCCGGTATCGGACGAGCCGTTCGTCGCGCTGCCGCCGGATCCGGAGCTCCCCGGCGCTCCGGCTGCTTGCGTGGGCGCACCGCCGCTGCTCGTCGCGGTGGAGCCGCCCGCGGCGCCGCTCGTCGTGTCCGCGCCGGCACTGCTCCCGCCGGTGCCGCTCGGTGCGCCGCTGCTTCCGCTCGCGCCGCCTCCGCCTACGCCCGCCGTCGCGTTGCCCTTCGCGCCCGCGCCGCCGCCGAGCGCCGCCCCCGCGCTGCCCGGGTTGCCGCCGACGCCCGTGCCGCCCGCTGCCGCGCCGCCCGCCGCGGTTCCACCCGCGTCCGTGGTGCCGCCCGTGCCCGTGGTGCCGCCCGAGCTTCCGCTCGGTAGTCCCGTCTCGTAGCAGCCGAGATCCGGGGCCGCGCCCGCGTACGGCAAGCCCACGTCCGTGCCCTTGTCGATCATGCGGCTCTGCGCGCTGAGCTGCATGAAGTCGATGTTCGGCAAGCTGCCGTCCGCGTTGCGCGGACCCATGAAGCCCATGTCGCTCACGCTCACGAAATCAGCGTCAGCCGGCGTGATCGAGAGGTCCCAGGTGTTGAACATGGTGTCGACGCCGTCCATGTTCGTGTTCTTGTTCGGGTAGCCGATGTTGTTCCGCATGCGGTGAACCTTGTCACCCATGAGGATGATCGTCGTGCTCGAGTCGTTGGGGTCGCTCGCGAGCATGTTGTACTGCGTGCCGTTCTTGTAAGACGTGTTGTTGAACCAATCGTTGCCGCCCGAGGAGTGGTTCGCGTAGAAGCCGGTCGCGACGTTGCCCCAGGCGAGGCAGTTCTGAATCGTGTGACGAACGCCCGTCTTGCTGCTCCCGGCCTTGAAGCCGTTGCCGTTGCCGTCCTTCGGACGCGCGGTTCCGGAATCGATGTAGCCGTTCCCCATGGCCCACGAGTTTTCGATCGTCACGGGCACTTCTTGGTTGATGAGGTCGTAACCGTCGTCGGAGTTCCACCACGCGCGGCAGCCGCGGACCACGGTGCTCGGCCCGCTTTTTTGGTAGTGCACGCCGAAACCGTCGGCGTTCTGCCCGTCCCCTTGGGACGAAGTGGGGTCGTAGTTGTCGTGGGCGTCGCAATTCAGGATCAGATTGCCGCCGTTCCCTCCGTTGATGAAGATGCCGTTACCGTTGTTGTGGTGCATGTTGAGGAGCTCGAAGACGTTGTTGCTCCCGCTCGCCGAGATGCCGTTGTTCGAGAACGTGTTCATCGGCACGCTCGCAATCTCGAGCCCTTTCAGGTGCACCCAGCTCCCGCTCACCACGATGCCGTGCGTGTAGCCCGTCGTCGAAATCTTCAACATCGAGAAATCGAACACGGGCGTCTCGCCCTGATACGCCCAGTATTTGATGCGCATGGTGTCCGAGGTGCCGCTCTTCGTGAGCGCGATGCCGGCACCCGAGTTCGCCGGCGTCACGATGGAATACGTGCCGCCGCGGATCCACACGGTGTCGCCCGGCTGCACGACGTCTTGCGTCTTCTGCAACGACGCGAACGGCTGGTCTTGCGTGCCGGGGTTCGAGTCGTCGCCCATCGGTGCGACGTAGTACTCGGCGGCGGACACGAGCCGGGCGAACGCGAACGCCGTCGCGAAGCCGAGCAGTGAAACGAGCGGACGGGGGCCCGTGAACCGGGGCGGGAAGGTCGGCACGCCTTAACGTTGCTCGAGGAGGGGCCGCCCCGTCATCAAGGCCGCGCGCACGAGGAATTATCGAGGGATCTCGAGCGAGTACGGAGCGCGCGGCCGTCAGCGCGGAATCGCGACGACCACGGCCGTCGCGTTGTGCCAGCCGTCGAGACGACCCTGATAGCGCGCGATTTCGCCGTACGTGAGGAAGCCGGCCACGGGCACCTCGCCGAAGACGGAGCGGACCGCGTCGATCTCGCGCTGAAATCCGTCCTTCAAGATCATCCCGCGGCACACGCAGTCGAAGACCAAGACTCCCGCCGTCGCGCTGCCCGCGAGGTTCGTCTTCGCTTCGCTCGCTGCGCCGCGCGCGGCTTCGATCATGTTGTCGGGGTCGCCGTCGAGGATGCTCACGAGCGAGCCCTGCGGGATCTCGGCGGCGCAGCGCAACGACCCGTCGACGCCGACGGTGAGCGGCGCCCGCACGCGCGCGATCTTGTCGAAAAAATGGAGGCCGAGCTCGTTCGCGACCATGTACGGCGTCGCGTTCGCCGCGCTCAGACGGATACCGCGGGCGCTCGCGTGCTCGACGTAGGTTTGAAAGGCCGGGCGCCCTTCGATTTCGAACACCACGTTGCCGGTCGCGCGCGTCACGCGCATCTGCTTCGTCGTCGAGCGCAGGCCGTGATTCACGCCGACGCCCCAGGGCTTTTCGCTCGCGAAGCGCAAGATCGCCGCCGCGTCCGAGTCCGCGTCGCCGCCGAAGCCGACCTCGGTGCGCACGAACTTGCCCGCGTCCCCCGCGGCTCCGCCGACGAGCTGGTTGCCGGCGCGGCCGCGCTCGTGCAGGTCGTTCACCAGGCTCTCGCACGTCCCGGCGAGTCCGTCGGCGAGCAGCACCGTCGTCGCGTGACGCCGGCCGCGCTGGCTCGGCTCCCGGCGCGCGCCTTCGAGCTGGTCGGCGACGCGGCGTGGTTCCGTTCCGAGCCCGCGCGCGAACGCCCCGGTCGCGTCGATGCCGTCCGAGCTCACGAGCAGTACCGAAATGCCGCCGTTCGTCAGGCCGCGCTCGGTGAACTCGCCGGCCGTCGAGCATCCGATGAGGTCGACGGCGGCTTCGGCTCGCGCCGCCTTGAGCGCTTCACCGAGCGCGTGCTCGGGCGAAGCGAAGAGAAACCCGAAGCTCGGTTTCACCGGGCCGAGCGCCGCGCGCGCCATCCCGATCGCCGTGGTCGCTGCCGCTGCCGTGTCCGAACGCTGCGAGGCACCACTCGCCGTGATCGTCGTCATGCTGGCCGCGAGGAGTATAGCCCGCCGAAGACCGCTGTAGTCGCCGTCGCTCGCGCGAGCGCGGTGAAATGCCGGACACGTCGTCGGGCGGAAACACGCCCGGACGTCGAGGGACATCTCGTCAGCGCCCGTAACCGGCGCTCACCACGTTCGCCTGAACCGCGTCTTCCGTCGCGTCCGAGGGGTACCCGGCCGTGAGGGCGCCCTCGAAAAACGTGCCGACGGCCACTTTGCTGTTGTCGCCGCCGATGCCGAGGATGAGCGCGCCTTCCTTGTGCATCGGGTTGTACCCCGTCGTCGTCGGCAAATTACCGCTGTACATCGTTTGGAGGGCGCCCGACTGGGCGTTGCCGCCCCGAAGCGAATATCCCTGCGAGTCGCCTTTGAGCAGCGCGGTCACGTAGTCGTACGGCACGCTCGTGTTGTCTTTGCTCGTGCCGTTGCCGCCCGCGAAGAGTCCGTTTTCCAGATCGGCCATCACCCACGGCCCGTCGCCGTTGCAGGGTGTGAACCAACACAGCTTGCCGAGGTAGATCGCCTCCATGTGGCCGTTGCCGTTGTCCTTGCTGTTCGTCTCGGCGTTGCCGTAGTCGAAGCAGCAACCGTCGTTCACGTGCTTGCCGCTCGCGACCATGTACTCGCCCTCGGCGCCGCTGCCCGTCGCGACGCCGGTCGTCTTGTTGTTGCGATACCCGACGCCGGCAGCGACGTAGATCGCGTAGACGGGATTGCCGCCCACCGTGAGCGCGAGCCCGGCCGCGTCGGCCGCGACGTCGGCTGTGCCGTTGCCGCCCCCCGGCGCGACCGTCAGGTGATTGCCTTTGCCGGATTGGTCGTAAATGACCGGAATCGTGCACTTCGTCCCGGAGCAAAACGAGTCCTGAGCTCCCGAGTCCGCGAAGCCGCCGGGAGCGAGCACGCCGATGTCCTTCGTCGTCTTGTCGGACGCGCGCTCCACTTGATAAAGACTGCCGGCGTACGCGCCGAAGAGCGCTCGCACGGTGCTGTGCGCCGCGACGCAGGGCGTGTTGCCCGCCGCGTACAGGTCGCACGGCAACGTGCCGCCCGCGGCACCGCCCGTGCCGCCCGCGCCTGCGCCGCCGTTCGCGCCCGCGCGCCCGCCGCCCGCGCCGGTTCCCGCCGACCCCGCGCGCGTGCCGCCGGCGCCGCTCGCCCCGTCACGCCCGCTCGTTCCGTTGGCTCGGCCGCCGCCGCCGCTCGCGCCCTCGACGCGACCGCCCGCGCCGCCGGCTCCGCTCGTGCCCGTGAGTCCGCCGGAGCCCGCGGAACGTCCCGCGCCGCTCGAAGCGCCGCCGCCCGAGACGCCGCCGCTCGTCCCGCCGGCGGACGGCGCGGAGCCGCCTGCGCCCACCGCACTTCCGGCGGTGCCGTTGCTCGCGCCCCCTTGGCCCGGGGTTCCCGCCGTGGAGTCGCCTCGTCCCGCGGGTGCACCGCTGCCCGACGTGCAGCCGAGAAAGAGCACGCCGACGGCCGCCAAGCACGGCCCGAGACTCCGCAGGCGCGCGCGCGAGCCACGATTTTCGGACGAAGACACGACAGTCGTTAGAGTAGCGTCCGGCCGCGCTCGCCGTTCACAAAAGCGCACTCCGCCGTCCGAGCGACCGCCGCGAAGTTCTCATTTCTCCGCTTCGACTGCGCGCCCGTCGTGTCAACTCGTCGTTCGTCCAAGCAGTGGGACCAACTGCTCGCTTCCGTCAGCCGATTTTCGAGATGACACGGCCGCCCTCCGCACCGACACTTCGGTCGCGTGCCAGCTCGCGCTGCCCGACCCTCGTGGAATCCGCTGATTTCGCTTGCCTTCGCCCTCGCGGGAGCACCGGCCGCGTGCGCGCCTCACCTCGACGTCGGGCAGTGGAAATGCGCGACGTCCACCGGAAAGCCCGAGGACGCCGACGCGGGCGCGACGCCCGTGACCGACGCGATCGCCGTCCCGTGGAGTACCGGCTTCGAGGACGGCTTTTGCGATTACGCAGCCGCGCGTGGCTTCTGTTACTCGAACACGAACGCGACGTACGAGCTCGTCACCTCGCCCGTGCATTCCGGCAAACGCGCGGCCGCATTTTCCGTGAGCGCGGAGGACCCGAACGGGCGCCAGGCGCGGTGCGTCCGCGAGGGCACGCTGCCGACCGAGGCTTACTACGGCGCTTGGTTTTACATCCCCGCGACGGCGACGAACTCGGATAATTGGAACCTGATGTTCTTCGAGGGCGGCGACCCCGAAAATCCGACCAAGCTCTGGGACGTCTCGCTCGGCAACGCCGCCGGCGGCTCACTCTATCTCTACGTCTACGAGCAAACGCCGGGCATCATCCATCCCGCGAACGGAATGCCGGCGGTCCCGATCGGGTCCTGGTTCTTCGTCGAATTTTACTGGAAACAGGCCACGGACGGCAGCGGCCAGGTGGCCCTCGAGCAAGACCACGTGCGGGTGCTCGACGTCCCCGTGAGCGCCGCCGCCGTCGGCTGGGCGCGCTGGCACGTCGGCGACCTCGCGGACGCGCTCGTACCGCCCGACTCCACCGTGTACGTGGATGATATTTCGATCCGTGCTCCGTGATCGGCATCGCCGCCGTGGTCACGCGTGGTGGCTCGGAGTCGTCGCCGTGTTCGTCGCCGCGCCGGCGCGTGCCGAAGGCGAGCTCGCTCTCGCGTGGGACGCGCCGCCCGGCTGTCCGAGCGCCGCGCTCGTGCGACGACGGCTGCACGCGCTCGCGGGCGGCGAGGTGCGTCTCGGCGACGGGCGGGTTCGCGCCGAAGGGCACATCGAACACGCCGACGGTCGTTACCGCTTGACGCTCGTCGTGCACGACGGCGCGAGCGTGCGAACGCGCAGCATCGAAGCCGCCTCGTGCGCGGATCTGGGCGGCGCCGCGGCGGTCGCGCTCGGTCTCCTCTTGCGGAGCGACACGAGCGAGCCCACGCCGAACGGCGCGGACGCGTCCGCGTCGCCAGCCGAGGGCGGCGCGCGAGGCGCGGGAGGCTCCGCACCCGACACCGAGTCCACGAAACCGAGCGGCTCGACGGGCGGAGCCAACACGAGCTCCGCCGCCGCACGCGGCGCGCCGTCACGAAACGAGAGCACGGCGCATGATCCGGAAGCCGAACGGCGCGCGCCCCCGCCGACTCCGCCCCTCGAGAGCCCGCGCACGAGTCCGCGGCGCTGGTCCGTGCTCGTGCGGCTTCCGTTCGTGGCGCTCGATCTCGGCCCGCTGCCGAAGCCGAGCGGCTCGGTCGGCTTCGACGCGGGACTGCGTTACGACGAGTGGCGTTTCTTGGTCGGGGCGCGACTGTTCGCGCCGCAGACGCTCTCCGCCGCGGACGTTCCGGACGTGGGGGCGCGCCTCCATCGCTTCGCCGTCGCGGCTTCGGGGTGTCGGGGGTGGCGCGCCCCGCCGTTCGAGCTCGCGCCCTGCGTCTCGCTCGCGCTCGAACCACTCGCCGCACGCGGCGTCGGAGCGAACCTCGTAGGGCGTTCGGCTCATGCGACGCCGGTCGTCGTGGCTGGCGGCGGAACGGCGTACTGGTACGTTGTCGAGTGGATGGCCCTCCGCGGCTCGCTCATGCTCGGCGTCGAGACGGCGCGTCCCCGCTTCGTCGTCGGCGCGCTCGGCGAAGCTCGGACGCTCGGTCCCGTGGAGTTCTCGCTGGAGCTTGGGCCGGAGTGGATTTTTTGACGGAAGGAAGACCGAGTCGCCACTGCCTTGGGGAGCGACGATGACGAGACGCGACTCCGCGGCGCGAGCACTGGGCTCGACGGAGCACGTCGAACACGGCGAGGCCTTGGCAACGCAGGAACTGCCGCCGTTCGAGGCGATCTACGAGAGGTACTTCGAATTCGTCTGGGCCTCGGCGCGGCGCCTCGGGGTGAGCGCGGCCGCCGTCGACGACGTCGTCCAGGAAGTCTTCATGCTGATCCACGCGAAGGTACACACGTTGAGAGATCCCGCTGCGCTCCGCAGCTGGATCTACGGCGTCGTGCGCCGGACCGCGAGCGATCACCGCCGAGCGCAGCGGACGAAGGACGCCTCCGGAGCCGCCATGGCCGCCGAGTCCGACCTCGCGCGCGAAGCGCAGCCGACGCCGCAGGAGCTCAGCGAGCAGAGCGACCAGGTCAAGCTCCTCTACAGCTTGCTCGCCGAGCTCGACGAGCCCAAGCGTGAAGTCTTCATCCTCGCCGAGCTCGAGGAGATGAGCGTGCCCGAGATCGCCGCGGCGCTCGAGATCCCGTTGAACACGGCCTACTCGCGTCTGCGCAACGCGCGCCAAGCGTTCGAAGAGCGTCTGGCCCGACGCACGGCGCGCCTCGAAAGCGGGGGTCGTTCGTGACCAAGCTCGTCCCCGCAGCCCAAGAGCTCGTCGACGCCGGCCGGGGTTTCTTGCGGCCGAACGCGGGGGACAAGGCGCGCGTGCTCGCCGCGCTGCAGGCTCGACTCGGAACCGCGCCGGAGCCGCACGCAGCGCCGGCACCGAGCCCGCTCGCGACGCCGGTATCGGCGGGCCGCGGGGGCAAGCTCGCGGCAGTCGCGGCGGGCTCCGTGGTCCTCGGTGCGCTCGGCTACTACTTCACGCGAGCCGGCGACGCGCCCGTGACGAAGCCGCTCGGCGTCGTCGCGTCGGCGAGCGCGGCTCCGTCGTCCCTTGCCGCACCCGTTCTCGAGACGCCGGTCGCGAGCGCGGAATCGAGCCCGCCGTCGCCGTCCTCGTCCCCGCTGCCGTCCGCCGACGCTTCGACGGCGCGTCGCCCCGCGGATCGTCTGGGCGAAGAAGTATCGATCTTGTCGCGCGCCGAAGCCGAGCTCCACTCCGGGCGCTTCGCGAGCGCGCTTCGCTTGCTCGACGAGCACCAGCGCAAGTTTCCGAACGGCAAGCTGTCGCAGGAGCGCATTGCGGCCAAAATCCAGGCGTTGTGCGCGCTCGGCCGCTCGAGCGACGCCGACGCCGAGCTCGCGCGTCTCGCGCCGGACTCGGTGCACGAGGGTCGCGCCCGCGCGGCGTGCTCGAAGACGCCGTCGGTGAACGGCCGCTGACGAGCCTGCCCGCGTGCTCGCGCCTCACGGCCCGACGAGCGCGTTCATCACGCCGTCGTAGGCCGGCTTCTTTTGGTAGCCGTCGTCCCACAGCAGCGGACGCGGCGTCTCGTCCGCGGCGCAGCCCTCGTCGACGTCGTTCAGCCACGAGTACTTGTCCGTGATGCCCCACACCGTGACGGCGGGGCAATTCGGCTGGCTCAGACACGCGGCGACCATGTCGTGAAACTTCGTCTTTTGATCGTCGAGCGTCCCGCCGTTACAGAGCTCCACGTCCATCTCGCTGATCACGACGTCGACGCCGAGCGCGCCGAGGCGTTGCATGTTCGACACCACGTCGGCCGCCGTGAGCGCCGTGCCGACCGAGCGCCAGTGCATCTGCAGCCCCACGCCGTCGATCGGAATGCCGCGCGACTTCATGTCCATCACCATCGCGTAGATGGAGTTCGACTTCGTATTCAAGCCCTCGGCGGAATAGTCGTTGTAGTAGAGCTTCGCGTCCGGGTCGGCGGCGCGCGCCGTGGTGAAGGCCGTGTCGATGAAGGACGGGCCCAAAACTCGCGAGAACACCGAGTCGCGCAACATGGTCGGGTAGTCGGGGTCCCACGCCTCGTTCACCACGTCCCAGGCGATGACTTTGCCCTTGTAGTGCTGCATCTCTTGCGTGATGTGGTTCGTCATCGCCGCGCGCAGATCGTCGGGGTCGGTGATGGCGCTCACCCAGTCCGGCAATTGGTTGTGCCAAACGAGCGTGTGGCCCTTCACCTTCATGTCGTGTTGCATCGCAAAGTCGACGATCTGGTCGCCCTCGTCGAAGGTGAACTCGTTGCGCGTCGCCTCCGTGTGTTCCCACTTCATCTCGTTTTCGGGAGTGACGTAGTTGAACTCGAGCGCGTCGCTCGCGTACGACGTGTCGGCGAGGTGCAGCGTCGAGAGCGCCGTGCCGAACAAGCGGTCGCTGCACGAGGCCGCGTCCCGGAGGCTCGAGGTCGTCGTGCACATCGGCGCGGCTCCGGCGGCGCCGGCGCTCGAGTTGCCCGCGTTCGCTCCGTCGTCGCCCCCTTGCGCGCTCGCCCCGCCGTCGCCCGCTTGCGCGCTCGCTCCGCCGTCGCCCCCTTGCGCGCCCGCTCCGCCGTCGCCCGCTTGCGCGCCCGCTCCGCGTGGGCCCGGAGGCGCCGCGCCCCCATTGCCGCAGCTCACGAGTCCCATGAATGTCAGCACCGAAACGGCTTCCTTCGCCAAGCATCGCATCCGATTAAGCACGGCAGACTCTAGCAGACGGCCGCCGGTCGCCCGGCTTCTCGCCCCGGACGCCGCGTCCCCTTCGCGTCCGCCGGACTAGCGGTACGGGTGCCGGGGTCGGATGCTCGAGCGCAGCGGAACGGCAGCGCGCTCGTAGGAAATGCGGCGCTCGTTTTGGAAGATCGACGCCGTGAGCGCGAAGGGCGCCTCCGACAACAAGCTGAGCTCGAAGTCTTCGCGACTGGTCGTCACGTGGACGATGCCGGCGAGCGTCTGCGTGAGCGGCTCGACGACGCGCGTCACGGCGTCGTCCGCCGTGAGCAGGGTGATCGATTTGAAGCGCCCGGGCCGCGCCAGCACGAAGCGCGCGAATGCGCTCCGGCCGAGCATGTCGTAGCGGGTGAGCGCCGAACCGTCCGAGAAGTACGAGATGCGAGCCGCCCCCGCCGTCATGGCGTCGAAGCGGCGAGCATGGGCGCGCGCGAGCTCCTTCGAGATGCTGCCGACGCAACGCGCGTAGAGCACGCGGTCACCGACCCACTCGACGGTGATGGAGCCACCCTGGTCCGAGACGATGCTCGGTCGCGGATCGGTGTGAAGAGCGTGGGCCACGCTTGTTTTACGGTGCATTCGGGCCTTCGGTTAAGGTCCGCTGCCGGGGCGCGCCCGCTCTCGGAGACGATGTAGGGCGTAGTGTTTTGTTTTGCCGCGGGGCGCCGTGGGTGATCCCCGATCGCGCGCGTGATAACCGCGAGTTTGGGTCACCATGGGCGGTTTTACTGCGCTTCTCGACGTCGCGATCGGCTTGAGTCTCGTTTATCTCGCTGCGTCCTTGTTCGTGACGATCGTGAACGAGTTCATCGCCACGACCTTCAAGCTGCGGGGCAAGGAGCTCGCGCGGCACTTGACCGAGCTCTTGGGCCCGCTCGAAGACGTGGCCAAGAACAACCCGGCGTTCAAGACGCTCCTCGACAAGCAGAGAAAAGTGCGTTCGTACGTCGATCCGAACGTCCTTGCGCAAGTCATCGTCGCGAGCTTGAGTACGACCGCGCCGCTCGGCGTCGCACAAGGTGCGCCAGCGCCGGCGGCCCCCGCGGGGCCCGATCTGATGCAAGCCATCTCGAACCTGCCGGATTCGAGGATCAAATCCGTGCTCTGGACGCTCGCTCAGACGTCGAAAAACGACGTCGAAAAGCTCGTGACCTCGACGAGCCAGTGGGTGGACCGCTCGCTCACCGTGCTGGGCGAGAGCTACAAAAAACAGATGCAGTGGATCACGCTCGGCCTCGGCATCGTGATCGCGGTCGGCGGCAACATCGACACGCTGCAGACGGTCGCGCGGCTCTACTCGGACAAGGAGCTCCGCGACGACATGGTCGTCGCCGCCGAGCAATACACGAAGCAGGTGACTCCCACCATCGCCGACACCTGCGCGAAGCTCGTGCCGGCCGAGCGCGCCAAGGACCCCGCGTGCGCGCCCGTGCAGGCGATGGCCACGGCGATTGCCGGGCGAAACAAGACGTTCGGCAAGTTGCCGCTCGGTTGGCAGACGACGACGCTCGGCGACATCTTCGGCTGCGCGTTCCCGTTGAAGGTGCTCGGCTGGTTTTTGACCGCGATCGCGATTTCGCTCGGCGCGCCCTTCTGGTTCGATCTCTTGAATCGCTTCGTGAACTTGCGTCACACCATCGAGCGGCCGACCGCCGACGGCTCGGACTGACGAGCGCGGTCGCCGAGAGCGCCACTCTCGTCCCCGTGCGAAGGGGTGTCCTGCTCGGACTCAGCGCGGCGGCTCGAGCGTGCAGTCCTTGTGGCAGCGGCTCGTGCCGTTGGCGTCGCCGTCGTCGCATGCTTCGCCGTCGGCCGCGTCGATGATGCCGTCGCCGCAGCAGGGCGCGAGCGTGCACGCCGTGGTGCAGCCGCGCTGGCTGCAGTCCTTCACGTAGTGCGCCCCGTTCGCGGGACCGTTGTCGCACTCTTCGGGGCCGTTCGTCACGCCGTCACCGCACCAGCCGCCGAAGTGGCAGGTGGAGTCGCAGCCGCCGTAGACGCCGTCCATGTTCGGCCCGGGGCAGCCGTCCGGCACCGGGACGCTGCCGTTGCCGCAGTCGCACTCTTCGGCGGCCGTCGCGACGCCGTCGCCGCAGGTCGGCATGCAGTTCGACTCCGTCGTCGTGTAGCCCTGCAGGGTGAGCTGGTAGTTCGACTCACGCGGGTGCTGGTCGGCGTGGAACACGGCAATCTCGTAGATCTTGCCGTTCTGCAAGCCGCCGAGCGTCGCCACCGTGCCGGTGCCGCCCATCGCGGGCGTGACGTTGTTGTTCACGTCCGTGGTTTGGATGGTCCAGCTCGCCGTGTCGCCCGTGACGGTCACCGTGCCCTGGAGCCGCTCGTGCGGCGCGCCGAGATCGAGCGCAAGGTGGCCGTTGATGTACACCCACACGTCGTCGTCGCCGTAGAAGGCGAGCGAGAGCGAGCCGCTGTACTTGAAGAGGTAACGCGCTTCCGTCGTCGTGTAGAAGTTGCGCATCACGCCCGTCACCGGCTTCACCGGTCCGCCCGTGCCCGCCATCATCGCCGTGTAGGAGCCCTTCGGATCCCACTGCTGGGGCGGTGCGCCCGTGCCGCCCGTGACGCAGCTCGTCGCGAGGCCGGTCATCCAGTACTCCCAGAGGTTACAGTACTTGTGGCCGTGCATGGCGCCGGCCGCGGGCGTTTCGAGCGGGAAGAAGCCGCTCGAGAGCGTGTTCGCCGGGGCGCCGTTCGTCGCCGGGATCGGCGTGCCCATGAAGATGTCGTGGAGGTCGTCGTTGACGGTGCGGCCGTTGCTGCTGCTGAACTGGTAGCTGCC
>Ga0335083_10002207_pt1 | contig 25931 bp, 25 predicted proteins | sample Lox_Sample_42_FD_206716 | JGI IMG/M metagenome (GOLD analysis project Ga0335083, IMG submission 206716) | Soil microbial communities from Loxahatchee National Wildlife Refuge, Florida, United States - Lox_Sample_4.2 | ecosystem: Environmental > Terrestrial > Soil > Wetlands | place: USA...
AAGCGCTAGAAAGCGTCGAATTCTCATTGCTTTACTGCTTTGCCTACTATCATTAAACGGCTGGCGAGGCTGGAAGTTTACGACGAAGTTGTCTTTTCTATTTGACAATGTATTATAAGACTAGTACTCTAGAAGAGTAGATGACCTCAACCGCGCAAGATCGACGTTTTCAGGTTCGATTAGACGCGCGCAGTGGTGTACCGGCCTACCGGCAGATTATCGACCAGGTCCTGGGGGGCCTTGCGTCGGGAACCCTGAAAGCCGGCGATCAACTGCCGACGGTGCGCCAGCTCGCCGTGGATCTAGCGATAAATCCGAACACCGTGGTGCGCGCGTATCGCGAACTCGAGATTCGCGAGGTGTTGTCTACACAGCAGGGAACCGGCACATTCGTCACCGATAAGACGCCGAAAGCGAGCGAGGTGGAGCGCCGCCGGCGTGTGGCGCAGCTAGCGGGCGAATTGCTCGCCAAAGCGGGCGCCGAGGGCATCTCACTCGGAGAACTGCTGGACTATTTCGGCGAGTTGAAAAAGGAAGAAGAAAGGGGTTAGTCATGCCACTTCGAACGATCTTGAGACAAAGAGGCAGTGAGTCGGGCGCCCGTGGAGGGTCGCAGGTGAGCAGCATCGGCGTAGCTGTATTTCTGATCGCGCTGGTGGCCGGCGTGGCGACCACGCTGGTGTACAAACAGCCGGCCTTCGCGATCGCCGGAATTCTGATCGGTTTCTATTTCCTGTTCGCGATCAAGGTGGCCGAGCAATGGCAGAAGGCCGCGGTGCTGCGGATGGGCCGTTACGTCGGGCTGCGCGGGCCGGGGCTTTTCATGATCGTGCCTGTTATCGACAGCGTGAGCCAGTACGTCGATCAGCGCGTGCGCGTCACCGACGTCAAGGCGGAATCGGCCCTGACGCGCGACACGGTGCCGGTGAACGTCGACGCCATCATTTTCTGGCTGGTGTGGAATCCTGAAAAATCCATTCTGGAAGTGATGGATTTCGACAACGCCATCACCCTGAGCGCGCAGACGGCTTTGCGCGAATCTATCGGGAGGCATGATCTCGCGCAGATGATCACGGAGCGCGAGATGCTGGGCCGTGAACTGCAGCGCATTTTAGATGAGAAAACCAATCCGTGGGGCATCACGGTGCAGTCGGTGGAGATCCGCGATGTGCACATACCGCAAGCGCTGGAGGACGCCATGTCGCGGCAGGCTCAGGCCGAGCGGGAGCGCCAGGCGCGGATCATTCTGGGGACGGCCGAGACCGAGATTTCGACCAAATTTTCCGAGGCCTCGACGGTGTACCTGAATAATCCCATCGCTCTGCATCTGCGCGCGATGAACATGCTGTATGAGGCCATCAAGGAAAAAGGATCGATGGTCATCGTGCCATCGTCGGCGGTGGAAACCATGGGCCTGGGCGGATTGCTGGGGACGGCTTCGCTCTCCGGCCAAAGGCAGTAGAGGCTCGCGGAAGCTCGCAGGAGGTTGCCATGTCCAGACTGCAGCCGAACCGGGTCAGCCTTCTATAATTAAGCAATGTCCTCTTCTATCGCGGCGATCGCCACGCCGGAGGAAATCGCGAAGTACGAGCCGGTGATTGGCCTCGAAGTGCACGTTCAGCTGAACACCCGCACGAAAATATTCTGTGGCTGTCCAACTGGCTTCGGCGCGCCGCCCAACACCAACGTTTGTCCGGTTTGCCTGGGCCTGCCGGGTGCGTTGCCGGTACTCAACCGGCAGGCGGTCGAGATGGCGATTCAAGCCGCGCTCGCGATGCATTGCCGCGTCAACGCATTTTCGCGATTCGCACGCAAGAATTATTTTTATCCCGACCTGCCCAAAGGTTATCAGATCTCGCAGTACGACCAGCCGCTGGCCGAGCACGGGTGGCTGGAGATCTCGGTCGAGGGCGCCAGGAAACGGATCGGCGTGACGCGGATTCATCTGGAGGACGACGCCGGCAAAAGCATCCACGACGGCTTCAAGGATTCCGACCGTTATACCTACGTCGACCTCAATCGCAGTGGAACGCCGCTGATCGAAACCGTCAGCGAACCGGACTTGCGCTCATCGGACGAGGCCTACGAATATCTCACCGAGCTAAAGCAGGTGATGCAATACGTCGGCGTCTCCGAATGCGACATGGAAAAAGGGCAGTTGCGCTGCGATGCCAATGTTTCGGTGCGGTTGAAGGGCGCCGAGCAGTTCGGCACCAAGGCTGAGGTCAAGAATCTCAATTCGTTCCGCTTTGCCAAGTTGGCGCTGGATTACGAAGTCGCGCGGCAGGTAGCTCTAATCGAGAGCGGCGGGAGAGTGGAACAGGAAACCAGGCTGTATAACGTCGCAACCGGCGAAACGGTGGGGATGCGCAGCAAGGAACATGCGCACGACTATCGCTATTTCCCGGAACCGGATCTAGTTCCGCTGCGCGTCAGCGAAGCCTGGCTGGAGCGCATCCGTGCTGTCATGCCGGAACTCCCGGCCGACAAGCGCCGCCGTTTTATGGAAAGCTACGGGCTGCGCGAATACGACGCGCAAGTGTTGACGGCCACGCGGGCGCTCAGCGACTATTTCGAGAAAGCCGCGGCCACCTCCGGCGATCCGCGCACTGCGGCGAATTGGGTGGCTGGCGATCTCATGGGCGCGCTGAAGGGTCGGGATATTTCCGAGTCGCCGGTCTCGGCCGAGCATTTGGGCGAACTGGTGGGCCTGATCGCGAAAGGCGAGATCAGCGGCAAGCTCGCCAAAGAGATCTTCGCCAAGATGATCGAAAGCGGCGAACCGGCGCGCGTCATCATCGACCGCGAGGGACTGCGCCAGATCAGCGATACGGGAGCGCTCGGGAAAATCGTTGACGAAGTAATCGCGAACAATCCCAAGCAGGTGGAACAATACAAGTCCGGCAAGACTGCGGTGCTCGGCTACCTGATGGGACAAGTGATGAAAGCGAGCAAAGGCCAAGCCAATCCGGGCGCGGTGAACGAGTTGCTGAAATCGAAACTTAGTTAGCGGACTTTTGACGCATTAGGCGGTCGAATAACGCCGCCTGAAAGTCGCGCCTGCCGTCTATGACGGCAACAATGTCAACGCTTTCAGATCTGACTGCATATATGATTCGATACGGAGCTATGGACAATTCGCGGTAGTCAGAGATTCCATGCGCGTGAAGCTCCGGCACGATCCGACCCATGGCGGGATGATTTCTTAAGCGCCTGGTAGTTTCGCGGATCTCACGCCCGAGCTTTCGAGCTGCATTCGGCCGGTCATTCCGAATGAACTCGACGATTTCTATTAGATCTAAAGACGCTGAAGTAGACCAGCGAACTCGGACCCTTCTCAATCGCCCAGCCTCTTTCGCAGTTCGCGCTCCATCTGCGCTTGCGAAAGCCACTTTCCGTTTCGCAGTTCTTCTTCCGATTGAGCAATGAGCTTGAGCAAGATTAGGGCGTCCTGCAGTTTCTCATAGCTGTCCACGTCCATGACAACCGCGCGGGGCGACCCATTCTGGGTGATAACCACCGGGCTCCGCTTCTTATTGACCTCAGCAACGAGTTCGGCGGAGTGGGTCTTCATGTACGTGATAGGTTTAACAGCGGAAGCACGCATAGTACTGATTTTAGCACCATTTGTAGTACCACGTAACGGAGGGTGCTGCGCTAAGTTTTAGCCGACTACCTAACGGAGCTTCGCGGAAACCGCCGCGTTGATACGAGAAGTTTTCTTCCGCAGGCGGATGGGAACAAAAGTCAGGCGAGTCCTGCGGCGGTCAACGAGCTATTGAAAAGCAAGCTAGGGAGCATGCCACCGGTGCCAAAAGTATGGCGCGAGTGGCGACTATGACGAGCACTACAATTGCACCGAAAAAGGTCGCTACCGCCGCGAGGAGCACGCGCTGAATGAACCTCGATCGCGGATTTCTAATGCCGAGAAGCCACGCGAATGCGAGATCAAGGACCAGCGCGATAACTAGAAAGCACGCGGCCATGACTCGATCGGACATGTAGTTTCCAATTGCTTTGGCGCCGGTGGTCAGGGCGTAGACTCCGACGCCGAGGCACGCCGCCAGAGAGGCCAGTGCGAGGTCCAAACAGAGCACTACGACCCGAACGGCATCATGCACATTCAGGAAGCTCGCAAGGCGTTTCAAGTCTCTACCTTACGTTCTTAGCGCTGATTCGCGCGCAGGATTTTCTTCCGCAGCCTGATCGATTGCGGAGTCACTTCGACGAATTCGTCGTCGCGGATGAACTCGATGGCTTGCTCCAGGTTCAGGATTCGCGGAGGGACTAGCCGAATGGCCTCGTCCGCCGTTGAAGCGCGCATGTTGGTCAGCTTCTTCTCTTTGACGATGTTTACGTTGAGATCGGCATCTCGCGCGTTTTCGCCCACAATCATGCCTTCGTACACTTCCGTTCCCGGGGTGATGAAGATCTCGCCGCGCTCCTGCAAATTGAAGATCGCGTAGCCGGTGCAGCGGCCCGGCCGGTCGGCCACCAGCGAGCCGGTTGGGCGGGTGGGAATGTCACCCTGCCATTCGATGTACCCGTGGAACAGCGAATTCATGATGGCGGTGCCCTTGGTGTCGGTCAGCATCTCGCTGCGCAGCCCGATCAGCCCGCGCGACGGCACGTGGAATTCCAGCCGCACACGCCCCGAGCCGTGATTGATCATCTTCGACATCTTGCCCTTGCGCGAGCCTAGCTTCTCGATCACCACGCCGACGAACGACTCCGGGCAATCCACCACCAGTAGTTCCACCGGCTCGCGCAGCTTCCCGTCGATTGTTTTGGTCAGGATCTCGGGCTTTCCAACCATCAGCTCGAAACCTTCCCGTCGCATCATCTCGATCAGGATCGCCAGTTGCAGCTCGCCGCGGCCCATTACTTTGTATGCGTCCGGACCGCCCGCTTCTTCCACTCGGATCGAAACGTTGGTGAGCAGTTCTTTATCCAGGCGATCGCGCAGATTGCGCGAGGTCACGTACTGGCCTTCGCGGCCCGAGAACGGCGAGGTGTTGATGGTGAACACCATCGAGATGGTGGGCTCGTCGATTTGGATGCGCGGCAGAGGTTGGGGGGTCTCGACGCTAGTGATGGTGTCGCCGATGGTGATGCCTTCCACGCCCGCGATGGCCAGAATGTCGCCCGGACGCCCGAGCGTCTCGTCCACGCGTTTCAAGCCTTCGAACGAATAGAGCTTGGTGATGCGCGTGTTGTGATAAGACCCGTCCAGCTTGGCGATCGAGACCTCGTCGCCGTACTTCAGCACGCCCGAAAACACGCGGCCGATGGCGAGCCGCCCCAGATAATCGCTGTAGTCCAGATTGGCCACCAGGAGCTGCAATACCGACTCGGCGTTGCCAACGGGCGCGGGAATATTTTTCAAGATCGTGTCGAACAAGGGGCGCAGGTCCGCCGATTCGTCCTCCGGCTTCAGCTTCGCGATGCCCGCCTTGGCGTTGGTATAGATAACCGGAAAATCCAGTTGGTCTTCGACGGCATCGAGATCGATGAACAGATCGTACACTTCGTTCAGCACTTCCTGGATGCGGGCGTCCGGCCGATCGATTTTGTTGATCACCAGAATCGGCGGCAGCTTGGCCTCGAGCGCCTTACTGAGGACGTAGCGCGTCTGCGGCAGCGGGCCTTCGCTCGCGTCCACCAGCAGCATGACGCCGTCCACCATCATCAGCGCGCGCTCCACCTCGCCCCCAAAATCGCTGTGGCCGGGAGTGTCGACAATGTTGATCTTCACGCCGTGATAATGCACCCCGGTGGTCTTGGCGAGAATGGTGATGCCGCGCTCGCGCTCCAGCTCGTTGGAATCCATCATGCGTTCCACCACCTGCTCGTTGGAGCGGAACAGTCCGCTTTGCGTGAGCATGGCGTCCACCAGCGTGGTCTTGCCGTGATCGACGTGCGCGATGATGGCGATGTTGCGAATGGACTGGTTGGCGGCAGGCGCTTCGCTATGATCGTTAGTGTGGCTCAGAACTTCGGGTTGCATCGCTAAACTACATGGTCGCACGAGCTAATCCAGTAACCGAAACTCCGGGCGCAATTGCCCTTCCAACCGTCGTCATCGTGGGCCGCCCGAACGTCGGTAAGTCGACGCTGTTCAATGCGATAACCGGGACGCGCCGCTCCATCGTGGGCGACGAGCCGGGCATCACGCGCGACCGCATCCAGGGCGAGGCGTCCTATCTCGGGCGCCGTTTTCAACTGATCGACACCGGCGGAATCATTCAGAACGACGCCGAGCTGATTCCGAGCCAGATCCTGAAGCAGGCGCGCGTGGCCCTCGATCGAGCCGCGCAGATTATTTTTCTGATCGACGGGCGAACCGAAATTACGGGCGCCGACCGCGACTTGGCGAAGATGTTGCGGCGGTTGGGCAAGCCCGTGACGCTGGCGGTGAATAAGATCGACACCACCGCGCGCGAGTCGCTGGCGCACGAGTTCCACGCGCTCGGCTTCGCGGATCTGTTTCCCATTTCATCCGAGCATCGGATCGGACTGGACGACTTGCTGGCGCATGTCACGCGCGATTTTCCTCAGAGCGAGGCCGAAGAAGCACCCGCCGAAGAAACGCAGCCCATCAAAGTGGCGATCATCGGCCGGCCGAACGTTGGCAAATCCACGCTGTTGAACGCGCTGGTTGGCTCCGAGCGCTCCATCGTGTCGCCGGTGCCCGGCACCACCCGCGACGCGGTGGACGAAAAGCTGACTCGGCACGGGGTGGAGTTTCTATTCGTCGACACCGCAGGCATCCGCCGCAAGGGCAAGACCAGGCTCATGGCCGAGAAGCTGAGCGTGGTGATGGCGCGCCGCCACATCCGCATGGCTAATGTAGTGGTGCTGGTGCTGGATGCCACCGAAGGCGTGGTCGCCTCCGACGCTACCATCGCCGGTTATGCGCACGAGGAGGGCAGGGCAGTGATCCTGTGCGTGAACAAGTGGGACCTGCACGGCGAGAAGGGCAAGCGAAGCTTCACTGAGGCCGTTCGCGACGAGCTGAAGTTTCTCGATTACGCGCCCATCGCTTTCGTGTCGGCGAAAACCGGCACGGGTGTCAAAGGGCTGTTTCGCTTGATCCAGCAGGCCTACCAATCAGCTTCCCAGCGCGTTACCACGGGCGAATTGAATCGCTTCATCCAGACGCTGGAGCCGTCCCGCGACATCAAGCTTTACTACATGACTCAGGCTTCGGTGCGGCCTCCCGCCTTTGTCGTGTTCACCGATCAGGGCCAGGACCTGCACTTCTCCACCGAGCGCTATCTAGTAAATCAGTTGCGGAAACGGTTCGGTTTTGAAGGCACGCCGATCATGATCAAGGCCCGGAGAAGATAAAGGAGCCGCGATGTTTTCAATGAAGCCGATTGGATATGTGAGGAGTCCGTACCAGGATACCGAGCAAATTCCGAAGGGACTAGGTGCCCAGCACGACGTCGAAGGCGAGCTGGACATTTTGCCGGAATTTGAGCCAGCGCTCGCGGATATAGAAGGCTTCTCTCACTTATACGTCATCTGGGCGTTTGATCGAGCCAAAGAACCAAAGCTCGTGGTAAGTCCGCCCAGCGACAACCGGCCGCATGGCGTGTTCGCAACCCGTTCGCCGCGACGGCCGAATCCCATTGCCCTGACGGTGGTCGAGTTGATTCGCAGACACGGTCCGGTGCTGCGTGTCCGCGGAGTTGACATGCTCGATGGGACGCCGATTCTCGACATCAAACCGTATCTGTCGAGCGTGCCGCCGGAGAGGCTGCGTCGCGGCTGGCTGGCGGAAGCCGAAGCTCGCACGAAGTGAAAGCAGGTGGAATGCCGGGTGGCTATCGCCAAGCGGAACCCCCGCCCAGTTGTGAGTAAATGAGATTCGTGCAGGCCGACGCCCTACCGCCATTTCCCGAGCACTTTGATGGGAAGCGCTTCTTCAATGCGGGCGGCGCTGAGCCGCGCGGCTGGCTGGATGTATTGCGATGGAAACTCACCAGCCGGCCGGAGGCGTCCCCGCCTTTTATCTCAGATGTCGAACCAACCAAGCCGCAGTCTAGCGTGGAAGGCGCTGAGTTGCGGGCGACACTAATCAACCACTCTACCGTCCTGCTCCAACAAGCCGGGTCCAATCTCCTGACAGATCCGATTTGGTCGGAGCGCGCGAGCCCGGTCGCCTGGATCGGCCCGCGGCGCCGAAGAATCCCGGGGGTGCGCTGGGAGGATCTTCCGCGCATCGATACCGTGCTACTCAGTCACAATCACTACGATCACCTGGATCTTCTGACGTTGCAGGGGCTCGCCGAGCGCGGACAATCGCGATTCATCGTACCGGCCGGCGTAGCGCAGTTGCTGCGAGCCCGAAACATCGGCCCCATCCACGAACTGGATTGGGGCGAATCCGTTGGACTCGATGAAACTACTGTTTACAGCGTGCCCGCGGAGCACTTTTCAGCGCGCGGCATTTTCGACCGGAATCGAACCTTGTGGTGCGGCTACGTAATCGAAACGCGGGGACGCATCATCTACTTTGCGGCCGACACGGGGTTCGGACACCATTTCGCCGGCATCCGCGAGCGCTTCGGACCGCCCCGCCTGGCGCTGCTTCCGATCGGAGCATACCAGCCGCGCTGGTTTATGTCGCCCATCCACATGGATCCCGAACAGGCGCTTCAGGCTCATCAGATTCTGGGCGCGGAGACCAGCATCGCGATTCATCATGGCACCTTCCAACTTGGCGATGAGGCCGTCGACACTCCCAAGCAGGAGCTGGAGGCGTGCGGCCGGCCCGATTCGTTTCTGGTGCTGGCTAACGGCCAGTCCGTGACGCTCGTGTAGCGACGCCCCAATGATCATTGACAAACACACCCTCGCGCTGATCAGCATTGCCGGCAGCTCGCTGGACGTACTGGGCGCCTTGTACCTCGCCTATGATCTGCTGGGCGCCGAACACGGACCTCTTCGGACTCTGACGCGCGCCGTCACTTACGGAGTCCTCTTCGGAGTTGGGTACGGTCTCGCGCTCGGGCCTGTGTTTGGCCTGGCCAGCGGTTTGGCGCACGGCATCACCTTGGCCTGGGAATTTTCGCGTGCTTCGCGGCACAAACCGACGCCTGGAATCTGGTTTGACACGGCCACGAGCGCGATCCGCGGATGCGGGTTTGCCGCGGGCGCCTCCTTTTTATTCGGTGCTCGATTCGGCATCACGTTTGGCGTGCTGAGCACGCTCGGTCAGGTGATCGCATATCGCTTCGGCATCCGGCCAACGGTCGACTATAAACCCGCGACGCGCCCGCGCTTGACTCGCTTCCAATTGCTGACCGCGATCAATCGCGCCGTCGGTTACGCGGTCAGCGGCTATATCAGCAGCTTGGTGGCGAACGAGCGAGAACACGCCATTGCACTGGGATTGAGAGTGGGGCTCGCCATCGGCGTGGTCACGGTCGTGTTCGGCGCATGCACGCCTTTTGTGGAATGGACCGCCGATCATCTACCGCAAAAACGGATGGGCGTCTTTGGCGTGGCCCTGATTCTGACGGGCTTCGCGCTTCAATCCGTTCAGTATTGGCTGGCCTTGCTGGACGTGACCGTTCGTTAGAACGCGTAAACGAAATGAAAGTGCGGAAGGTTAGTTTTTGGCGCGTGTCTCAACATGATAGCCTCAATGTATAAAATCCCGAGTCCTGGAGGCCGTATGAAGAGATCGCTGAGTTTCGCCGCATTGGCTGCCCTTGTCGGATTGGCCGGTTCGGTTTATGCGCAACAGTTAGCGGTACCGGGCAGCCCGGTTTCCCGAGACGTTCCGGGAGCGAAAGAGCTGCCTGACCCGAACCGGATGTACAAAGTCGTGTTCGATATCGGAAAGGCCGCTCCAAAGCCGGATCAAGTCAGCCCGGGTTTAGTCACGATCGCGACGTACGTGAATACGCTGGCGAAATATGGCGTGCCGGCCGATCATCGGAAGATCACCGTGGTCCTCCATCGCGGCGGAGAAGACATGATTTTCACCAATGAAGCGTACCAGAAGCGCACCGAAGGTCTGAATAATCCCAATATCGAGATGATCAGGAAACTGACCAACGCCGGCGTGACGTTCCGGGTGTGCGGCCAGGGAGTGACCGGCAAGAAAATCGATCAAAAAGATATCCTGCCGGAGATTCAGGTCGATCTGTGGGCCATGGTCTCAATGGTGAACTTGCAGCTTGACGGCTACGTTCACATCGGCCCACTGTAAAGCGGACTGCAGGATCAGAACGCGTGCACGGAGCTGATGCCGTTGGACTGCAGCGCCACCTGCATCTTCTCCAGCGCCGATTTGTGGATCTGCGAAACGCGGCTTTCGTTGATCCCCAGGATGGTGCCGATTTCCTTCATGGTCATCTCGTTGCTGTAGTACAAAAAGACCACTTTCTGGTAGCGTTCCGGCAAGGTCTTCATGGCCACGTTGAGCGCCGAGCGCATCTGCTCGTGGCAACACATGTTGTCAGGCTGCGTCTCGGGCTTGCTGGGAAAATCCGGAGCGGGCAGATCATCGTGCTCGGCGGTTCGCGAGGAAGCCGAGATCAGGCCCACGCTGCGCAGATCCAGCATCATCTGACGCCAGCGCTCGACATCCACCCCGAGCTTTTCGGCGATTTCAGCTTCGGTTGGGGTGCGCTGCAAAGTAGCCGACAGCTCGCGCGTGGCGGCCTCCACTTGTTTGTGACGGCGGCGCAGATCGCGAGAAGCCCAATCCAGCTGCCGCAGGCTGTCCAGAATGGCGCCCTTGATGCGGTGCTTGGCGTAGCTGGAAAACGCCACTTGCTTATCGGGATTGAATTTCGACGCGGCGTCGAAGAGGCCCAGAACGCCGGCGTGAACCAAGTCGTCCAGATCCACATGTACTGGCAGATTCTCATGCACTCGTACGGCGATGGCCTTGACTAGCGGCAAGTGCTCGAGCACGATGCGATCCCGGCGCGCGGTCTTCGCGGTTTGGATGGATGGAGCTGTTTTGGTTTTCATTGAAGTTCTTCCCCTGGTGTCTCTTCCTTGGCTGGTCTTGCTTTGAAGCACGCCTCTCTAAATGCAAACCGCTGGCCAGTGCAGGATGGTAAGGAAGGATTTGCGCAGAGAATAAGTAATTCTCTTAGGTGGAATACCCCGCCGGTCCTAAGCTTCAATGACATGGCGCTGGTCGGAGCCGGCTGGTTCGGATGGCCGGAAGCAAGCCACCGCCTCGGTACTAGCTCGAGCCAGTATCGTAATGGAACGATCTGGCCACGCCGCCCATACCGAATCGGGACTCGCGTTCCATTTTGGAACGCAGCTGGCTTATGTTTCTTCTCTTCGTATCGGACGTTTCGCCGCCAGCTTGAGGGACTAAGGCTTTTGAAGCCGGTGGAGATAAGTTCGGAACGCTAAGTAGCCGAGAAAAAGCCAAACAGCCAGCCGAAACTTCCCGTCCAGCGTGAGCCCGGCTAGCAACGCGATGGCAGCATAGCAGGCCAGAGCTATGTAGAACCTTCGTTCCGGTTTCGGGGGTGTCGAACTAGGTGTTGATTCGGGATTCAAGCTTTCCAGTTATAGCAAGAAGAGGCACCCAGTCCTAGGCCGAATCGCGCAGGAGCCTCGCCGAGAGAACCACGCTGAGCGCACGCCCGCCTGGCGTTGTACCCTGGGTTGAATCCGGGAGATTCAACGGAGGGTGGCATGATCGCCGAAGAAAAAACACCTGGCGTGGCCAGCGGCCTGGTCGGAATGCTGAACGTGTTCATCGATCCGGCTGCGACGGCCAAGCGAATCCCGGCCAAGCTTTCCTGGCTGTGGCCTTTGATCACGTTGGGCATCATTTACGGGGTCGTCGGTTATCTCATGATGCCCTATTCCGGACAACTGGTCGACGCGGCAATCGCCGAGCGAAGCGCTCAACAGGGACTCAGGCCGGAGCAGATCGAGAACGCCCGGAATCTTGCACATACATTCAGCCGCGCGGGAGCGGTGATAAACCCGGTGGTCCTGATTTTGGCATTGGTCATTCTGGCGTGGCTGGTCAGCGTGATGGGCTCGATGACCGGAGCGCGCGCGAAGTTCCGCAACGTTTTCTCGTTAATGGCGGCTTGTTCGCTGATCCAGGCGCTTCAGTCCATTGCGACTTATGTGGTGGTGCGCGCAAAAGGAGACGAGATCCGCTCGGTCGAGCAACTGACGCCGGCTTTCGGCCTGGACATTTTTCTTCAGAACCTGCACGGCCCTTTGTTCGCTCTAGTGAATTTCTTCTCGATTTTTGAGATTTGGTATATCGTCGTGCTGACCGTCGGGCTGGCGGCTCTGACGAAATCCTCCAAAGGCAAGGCTTTTGCGGCGATCACGCCGGCCTGGGTGCTGCCGCTTCTGGTGAGAATGATTCAAATCGCCTTCACTCCGGGCGGTAGCAGCTCCTGAGCGCTGGGTCCGGGATCACCCTTCTTCCGAGCCGGGCGGCTTCTTGTGCTTCGGCTTCCGGCGGGACTTGGGCTGGATGATTTTCGGCGCCGGCACGGTCCCCACGCGCTCCCGCGCCAGCCGCCGCACGCCGGCCTTTTGATCGAATTTCTTGGGCTTCCGCAAAGTCCGCTACTCCCCGAATAACTGCCTGAGAAATTCGCGGTCCTCCAGGATCGCTTGAAACGCCGGACGGTGCGCCGCCGCTTCGAACTGGACGCGGAACGATGCGTTATCAGCCAAAGAGCGGGCCTGGCTTAGCTCGGCGAGTGCGCCGGTCTTATCGCCCGCGCTGTAATCGAGCAGGCCGAGAGTCAAATGGCCATCGGCTCGTTGCGGCGAGTAATGGATCACCTTTTGGATGGCCTCACGCGCTTGCTCGGTCTGGCCTGCGTCCAGAAACTTGCTGGTCCGATCCTGATACAGATAACCGAGATTCAGATCCAGCAGGCGGCGAAGCTCTTCGAGTGGATGGGGATTGTCATCGACATTGATGTAAATCGGGCGGTTGTTATTGAGATTGCGGCCGCCTTGTTTACGAACAAGCAGCATGGAAGCCGACTGCTTGCCGCGCGCATCCCCTCCTGCCTGGTCGCCGGCCTGGACTGCGGCATAGAGTTTTTCGGCCAGCTCGCCCTCAGTCGTCTCAAACGCGCGGCCCATGGACTCCACCACCTGCGGGCCTACCAGGATGTTGCCCTGCGCCGACCAGTTCTTGCCTTGCCGGTCGCCCGCCCAACTACTAGCTTTTGGACCGGTGTAGGCGGCGATGTTGCCTTTCGAATCGACGATGGCAACCTGGCGCCCGTCCTTGCCTTCAAATTTGTCCTCTTTGAGCAGACGATCCAGGACCTGTTTCGCGGTCATGCCCCGGCGGAGCAGCTCCAGACCGCGCGGCCCGTAGCCGACGTTCACGTTGGCCTGCGTCGCAATGGCTCCGACTCCAGCTTCCGCCCAGGGGACCACCGAGCCGACCGAAAAATATCGCGACGCCACCGCGACACCCCATTCGCCGGCGGCAGGATCGTAAGCCACGATGGAAAACGTCGCCACTTGAGCAGCCGCAGTGGCCGCCGCGAGCGGAATCAGGAGCAGGAAGCGAAGCATGCGGGCCGGCGGGCTAATGGGCGGCACGTCCTTCGGCAGCCGCGCCGTATTCCTTCAACTTATTGAACAGCGTCTTCAGGCTCAGGCCCAGGATCTCTGCCGCGCGTGTCTTGTTGGCGTGCTGCGTGGTCATCATGATTAGAGCTTTCTCGGCTTCTTTCACCGTAGTGCCGAACGGCAGATGGACCATTCCCGGCTCCACCACCTGGCGCGGAACGGCGGAGCCCGAAGGCAAACCGAAATCGGGCGGAAGATGGTGCGGCATGACCGTCCCTTCGCCCGCCACGATGAGAGCGCGCTCCAGCGTGTTCCGCATTTCGCGCACGTTTCCAGGCCAGGAATAGCGCCGGAACTGCTCGATCACCTCCTGGTGCACCTCCGCTACCCGCGTTTGGTGTTTTCGATTCAGTGCGTCGACCAGCGCGGCCGCCAGCAGGGGAATGTCGCCCTCACGCTGGCGCAGCGGCGGCAGGGGTATTTGGAAGACGTTCAAGCGGTAGTAAAGATCTTCGCGCAGCCGTCCGTCCTTCAGCACCTCCTCCAACACCTTGTTGGTGGATGCTATAACGCGCACATCCACGGCAATTTCGGTTTTGGCGCCCAGGCGGCGCACGCAGGAATCCTCCAGCACCCGCAGTAATTTGGCCTGAGTGCCGACCGGCATTTCGGCCAATTCATCCAGCAGGAGCGTGCCGTTGTGGGCCAGCTCGAAAGCGCCGATGCGCCGCTCGATAGCGTCCGTGAAAGCGCCTTTCTCGTGCCCGAACAGCTCGCTTTCAATCAAAGTGTCGGGAAGCGCGGCGCAATTGAGCGCCACGAACGGTCCCTCGCGCCGCGGGCTGAGGCGGTGAATGGCCCGCGCCACCAGCTCCTTGCCGGTTCCGCTTTCGCCCGTGACCAGGACGGATGCCTTGGAAGGGGCCACTTGCTGAATCAGCGAAAAAACCTGCTGCATGGCCGGACACACGCCCACCAGGTCCTGCAAGATGCCCTCATAGCGCAGCCGGCGTTGCAGGCGTTCGGCCTCCTCAACCAAATGACTCTGCGCGGCCGCGCGCTCCAGCAGGACCTTCAGCACGCTGGGTTGAATCGGTTTCTCGAGAAACCAGTACGCGCCCAGATCGTGGATGGTTCGGACGGCCGTGTCGATATCGCCAAACGCCGTCATGACGATGCTGGGCAGAACCGCTCCCTGTCCCTGCAAGCGCTTCAACAGCTCGAAGCCGTTGACGCGAGGCATCATCAAATCGGTCAGAAGCACGTGGGGCGACACCTGGCTTAGTTTCTCCAGCGCCTCCAGGCCGTCGACGGCAGTCTCCACAGCGATGCCCCAGGACTGCATCACCCTGGTCAGCCTGGTGCGGTGCTGCTCGTCGTCCTCGGCCAACAGCACACGCATCCCTCCCTCGACGCCGTTTCCGTTCATTTAAGACGATTTTATAACGGGAAAGGGGCGGCCGACCAAAGACGGCAGTCTAACTCGCCGATTCGAAAGCTAAAACTCCCGAAACAGATTCAATAGCGTGAGTTATTCGCGTTCAAACAACAACGTGACGGTAGGATGATCGGGACGTTCCACCGTGACGCCCAAAGTTCCGTCCGGATTTAGCCGGTAATGCTCCACCGTCGTCAGGGCGCCTTGCGTCGACGTGACCTTTAGCTCGTCGCCTTCCCATTTAGCTTTGGTCTTGTAGGCTTGTCCTTCGCGGATGGAGCTGTTCACGCGCCCGTCCATGCTGGTCTGGTAACTCACGGTTACATTCTTTCCGTCAAAAATATAGTCGTGAGAAATGTAGATATTACGGTCTCGGTAGCCAATAGTCAGGGTTCCGCTTTGAATCATCGGCTCGCCATTGAATTCGCTGCGCGTGGGAATCAATCGCCACTTGCCGTTCAACGCGTGGTGATCCATCGCCAGGGCGGCGGCGGAAACAAGAATCAGAGCGGAAATAGACGTAAGCAAAAGTCGGGCAGGGCGGCTGGGCATAGTTCCTCCGGCTGGTTCTGTTGCAAGCCGGCATCCAGAGCTTCTGGTTACTAACGAAGAGCGGACGCTGGATAGCTACCGAGGCAGCGTAAAGTGGAAGGTCGATCCCTGGTCCGGCACGGATTCCACCCAGATCCGACCGCCATTTTGCTCGACGATCCGTTTGCAAATGGCCAGCCCCACGCCGTTACCTGGATAGTCGCGGCCATGCAGCCGCTTGAAGATGGCGAAGATTTGATCGTGAAAGCGAGGATCGACGCCCAAGCCGTTGTCCTGCACTGAAAAAACGGCTTGCCCGGCTTCCTCCACCGCGGACACGTGGATTCGCGGCGGCTCCTCCCGCCGGAACGTGATGCCATTGACCAACAAGTGCCGGAACAAGTGACTGAGTTGGGTGCTGTCGCACAGCACTTTCGGCAGCGGGGCGTACGTCACGGATGCTTGGCTCTTCTGAATGAGACCGTCCAGATTCAGCAGGACGCCTTCCAGAACCGCTTCCGAATCCACCGCCAGCGGTGTTTTGTCGAGTGGCCGGAACTGGCGCGAGTACACCACCAGGTCGCTCAGAAGCTGTTCCATCCGCTGCGAGCCATCGAGAATGTAGGTGGCGAATTCGTTGGACTCGGCGTTCTCTGAGAGCTCGCGCCTTTTTTGAATTTGCACGTAGCTCCGGACCATCCGCAACAATTCGCTCAGATCGTGCATCAGCGCATAAGTTAATTGCTCCAGCGCTTCGGCGTGGCGCAGCTCTTGCTCGCGCAGCCGGGCTTTGAGCGCCTCGACAGTCCCGCTTTCCCGGAGAATTTGATCGTTTCCCTCGATGGCCTTCTCCACGGGACCGTTTTGAATTTTCGATTCTTCGATACTCATCGGCGTTTGTTCGCTAAGCACGGGAGTCGATGCACCTTCAGTCTAAACCTAAGGCGCAAGGCCAACGCAAGGGTACAGACGGACAGCAAGGGTAGCCTCGGTTCACAGGTTGCTCCTTGTTGGGCACCTAGTTAGATGTATCCGGACCGTCCCAACGTTTCGCACCCGGGTCGGGCAATCCCAACAAATCGAGGACGCGATCCACGCTGTGATCCACCAGGTCCAACACGCCCTGGGGCTGATGGTAGAAGGCGGGTATGGGGGGCGCGATGATCGCTCCCATCTCCGCCAGGGCCGTCATGGTGCGAAGGTGCCCCAAATGGAAGGGCGACTCCCGGACCATCAATATCAGCTTGCGGCGCTCTTTGAGTGCGACGTCCGCGGCCCGGATCAGCAGGTTGGAGCTGATTCCAGCCGCGATGGCCGACATGGTATGAACCGAGCAGGCCGCGATCACCATGCCATCGGTCGGAAACGATCCGCTCGCCAGGCGGCAGCCGATGTCGTCGATGGAATAACTGCAGTCGGCCAGGCCCTTGACGTCGCGAGCCAGCTTGCCAGTCTCCAGATACAGGGTTTTTTCTCCGGCGCGAGTCAGGATCAGGTGAATCTCAACTTCCGGGCGCTGCCGCAGCTTCTCCAGCAGCCGGATGCCATAGATGGACCCGCTCGCTCCCGAGATTCCGACCACAATTCTCACCACCGCCTCCTGTACGCGTCCCTTGCCAGCTTTCGAGAATAACAGAGTCGAGCCTACCGGCCCCGTCTTACGCGTTAGAATAGGCCCGGCTATGATCTGCCGAAGACTACTGGTCGCTCCGGCTTGTTTGGTGGCGGCAAGCTTCATGACAGCCGGACAGCAGCTTCCCACTTCGGCCTGCGAATTCGACGGTTTCGACGTCCAAGCAAAGGTCGCCGAAATCACCAAAGCAACCACTGCGTATTACGCCTGCGCGGCGGGTCAGAAATGCCTTCCGATGCCTTTGAAAGCAGGGGACTTAGTAGTGATCGGCCGCTCACAAGGCGACTGGACCTGCGGTTATCTGATCAGCGCCAAAGGCTCGGCGCAGGGCTGGGTTCGTTTGGTAGATTTTCGGCCGGTCGCAGCCGATCCCAACCCGCCCTTAACTGCCTGGACCGGAGCTTGGCGGCAGGGCGAGAATCGCATTACGATTGAACGTTCCAACACCCCCGGTAAGCTTTCGCTTGACGGCGAGGCATACTGGCGCGGCGGACGCGACAACGTGCATGAGGCTGCGATCGCCGGTGAAGTAACGCCGATAGGCAATCACCTGCACTACGAGGAAGGCAGCGCCGAGTCATGCATAGTGGATCTGTCGTTGATCGGCAACTATCTCCTCACCAGCGACAACAATAAGTGCGGCGGCATGAACGTCCACTTTTGGGGTGTCTGGCGCCGGACATTGCGCCGTTAGTACCCGTCCGTCTTTCGCCGCGTTCGGAATTGCTTACGTTTCCGACAGCTTTGCGAGCACCAAGCTGAATAGCCGATCACAATTCGGAGCCGCTCGCCTCACTAAACCCACGTTAATCGCCGCCAAGAGATCCGGCGCGTGTTTGGTCTTGTGATATTCGCCGGGTTTCGTGGCCTGAGTTGCTCGTTTCAGGCGTGAAAGTACGTCGGTCTTGGACACTTTCTCCACCTCTGGGTTGCCCCTGAGCGCGTCTTCTCTGAACCCCGCGCCGTAGTATTGAATCAGGCTTTCGATATCGGCGAGAAACCACGCTTCCATGACCTCGACCATCCAGAAAACTGACCCCTCGTGAGCAGGATCTATATCCTTGCTCCGACAGAGATCCGCGTGCGAGCGGTTATGGGGAGCATCGCTGTCGAGCAGTAACACGTTCCAGGCTTCTCGATTAGCCTTCAGTGCGTCCCTAAAATCCTGGACTGGAGTGCCGTCTGTGTCGATTAATCGAAACTGACAGCGCTGACTTTGTGCGATCTCTCTGATCTCTCGCAAGAACTCATGGAGTCCGGGCTTCAGCTTGTGGTCGCCCTCATAGTAGATTCGAAGCTCCCTCACCATCGATTACCACCGATTTCTCCCTTCCGCCAAAGGGCGCCCAAGCTATAGCGTTCTAGCCAGGATGAGAGTCGCTGCCGGTCGAGTCGCTTAAATTGTGTGCTGTTTTCGAAATCGCGTTCCGTCACGAGAATATCCTCGGGCCGATCCGAGAGTGCATCGACTAACGCTTCGGAATGCGTGGTGACAATAAGTTGGGTCCGTTCCGAGGCCTCGGCGAGGGCCGATGCCACGATTTGGATCGCCTCAGGGTGCAAGCCAACCTCAGGCTCCTCGATGCAAATCAAAGGAGGAAGCTCTTTTTCCAGGAGAACCGCCAAGAGGCACAGGAATTTAAGAGTCCCGTCAGACAAACGCCATGAGGCCAATGGCTCCAACAGTCCGCTTTCTTCGATGTATGTTTTCGCGATCGGCCCGTCGAGCCGGACCTTAACGTTCTCGAAGCGATCGCAGAATCTGCGGAGGTATGCCCGGATGCGATCATGCAGACCGCGAAAGTCCATCTCGAGCAGAACCAACGCCAGATTGTCGCCCCCATCATGTAAGGAATCCTTACGAGATGAGGTGGAGATTCCCGTTCTTGAAGGCGCCTCGCCTGTGGTGCGGAATTCCCGATAAATCCGTACTCGCTCGAACTTTGATCCGATCCGTGTTATCGGGGTCCGATCCGCAGGGTTTTTATACTGCCCAAATACCGATTGAGACGGAGAAATCGAACCCACTTCTTCTCCGGCGAATATCGCTTGTCCTGCCACGCGTTTGAAGTAGGGCACGCCGCCATCGATTTCAGCCAGACTCTCGTTGAGAACGACGAAGCCGTTGGCCTGTTCGGCGAAGTCCAGTCGGTATTTCAAGGGCTCGTGGTCTACACCGTCGCACTCGATCGCAGCGATAGGGTTGGAAGCCGCCAGCGAGCAAACCACCCGAACGCCCCCCAACCTCAGTATCGCCGCGCTGATATCCACTGGTGCTGCCTGCAAAAGGCTAATCGCTTCAATTAGATTGCTCTTACCGACCGCATTCGGTCCGATCAGCACATTCAGTCCGCGCAGTTCAACCGTGGTCTTCCTGAACGAGAGCAGATTTTCGAGCGTTAGCTGGCGGAGGAGCATTAGCCCATTCTAACTGCCAGGCACCGGGGCTGGTCCGTTTCTGGGGTGTCTGGCGCCGGGGCGGGCACACGCCGCCGGGCCGTTAGACCGCTGCAGCGCTCAATTCCCCACTGCAGCAGTATGGGAGCGCGGCGCCGCCTGCTGATAAATGGGATCCAGCACTGCCTCGGACCCATCCAGCTTCCCGGTCACCTTCAACCCCAATATCTTCGCGATGAATGGATACACGTTCACATTCTCGAAAGACGCGATCTTCATGGGCTTTATATTCGGGCCGATCGCATAGAAGATCCCTTGCATCTGTTTGTCCTGCTGTGGATCGTATCCGTGCATGCCTTTGGGTGGATCGCGCCGCCGCGGCTCGTCGCCGACAAGGATGGCCCGGCCCTTGGCAATGGCCACCAGGTCTCCGCTGCGGGGATTCTCGCGGTAATGCCAGGCCGCGGGCGTCTCGGCGCGCTTGTACACTTCCAGCTTCGAGTTTTTCTTGAGCTGCTGGTATATTTTGTCGATCGTCTCGGCATTCCGGCAGTAAATCAGCGCCAGGGGGCCATCGATCGCCACCCGCGCCAGCGGTTCGTTTATGCCGAGGCTTACCTCGCCTTCCACGGCCTGCATGCCGTGATCGGACACCAGGACCAAATTCACGGGCAGGCCCAGCGTGTCCAACCCCTGACGCAGCTTGCCGATCATCCCGTCCACCCATTTAGCGGCTTGGGCGGTTTCCGGGGCGTCCGGTCCGAAGCTATGCCCGGCGTGATCGACACCGCTGAAATACAGCGTGATGAAGTGCGGCCGCCTGTCCGGGGGGAGTTTCAGCCAATCCAGCACTTGCTGAACTCGCTGCTCGTCCGGGAAGCGATCGTCGTAGAGCTTCCAGTAGGCCGGGCGCACGCCTCGGATTTCGCTGTCGCACATCGGCCAGAACATGCAGGCGGCGATCAGATGTTGCTGCTCGGCCAGCACCCATAGCGGTGTGGCGCGCGGGTCCATCCAAGGCCCCTCGGTCGAGCTCGCCCGCAGGGTGAACTCGCCGTCGCGCGCCGGATCGTAAAACGAGTTGCCGACGATGCCGTGATGCTCCGGGTACAACCCCGTCGCAATCGAAATGTGATTGGGAAACGTAAGCGAAGGGAAAGAGGGAATGATCGACTCGGCGGACGCGCCGCCATCGCGCACCGCCAGTATATTCTTGGTCTGGAATCGCTGCGCGTAATCATAGCGGAAACCATCGATGGAGACCAAAATTACGTAGGGCCGCTCGGCTTGCGCGTGCAGTGCGGGCGCCCAGGGAGCCAGCCACGCAAGTAACGCGCCGGCCAGATAAGCCGGCAGCCGCCGGCGGGCGAATCGAAGAAACGTGTCCATCCGGCGCGATGATAGCATTCCCGGATTCTTCGGTGCCCGCCCCTGAAACGTCCACCAGCTTTCCAATTCCGTCGGCCGTAACGGCACGGTAGAATGTTAGTAGCGTGTCCATACTCGATACCACCCTGGCGAAAGTCTTCGGGACCAAGAACGAACGCGAAGTCAAGCGGATGCGTCCCACTGTGGCCGCTATTAACGACCTGGAGCCGCGGATTCAGCAGCTTTCCGACACCGAGCTGGCAGCCAAAACCCAGGAATTCAAGCAGCGCCTGGCCAACGGTGAGCCGCTGGACGACCTCATGATAGAGGCCTACGCCGTTACCCGTGAGGTCGGCCGGCGCGTGCTCAACATGCGCCACTTCGACGTGCAGCTGATCGGCGGCATGGTCCTGCATCGCGGCAAGATCGCCGAAATGCGAACCGGTGAAGGTAAGACGCTGGTGGCCACTCTTCCGGTGTACCTGAACGCTCTGGAAGGCAAAGGCGTGCACGTGGTAACGGTCAACGATTACCTGGCCAAGCGCGACGCCGAATGGATGGGGCGCATTTACAAGTTTTTGGGCATGTCGGTGGGCGTTATAGTGCACGACTTGGACGACGACGAGCGCCGCCAGAGCTACGCTTGCGACATCACCTACGGCACTAACAACGAGTTCGGTTTCGACTACCTGCGCGACAACATGAAGTTCCGCCTGGCCGACTGTGTTCAGCGCCAGATCCCTTCTTTCTATTTTTCGGACAGCAAGCTGGGTTCGCAGCTCAAAATATACAACTACGCCATCGTGGACGAAGTCGATTCGATCTTGATCGACGAGGCGCGCACCCCGCTCATCATCTCCGGCCCCAGCGAAGAATCCACCGACAAGTATTACAAGATCAACCGCATTATTCCCAAGCTGGTGCGCGGCGAAGAGATCAAGGGCAAGGAGCCGGGCGAGACCTACACCACCGGCGACTATACGGTGGACGAAAAACACCGCAGCTCGGCGCTTACCGAAGAAGGCATCGTGAAAGTGGAAAAGCTGCTGGGCTGCGGCAACCTGTATCAGCCGGAGAACTGGGGCACGCTGCACCATGTCCAGCAGGCGCTCAAGGCCCATGTCCTGTTCCAGCGCGACAAGGATTACCTGGTTCAAGACGGGCAGGTGATCATTGTGGACGAATTCACCGGGCGCGTGATGCCCGGCCGCCGCTGGAGCGATGGTTTGCATCAGGCCATCGAGGCCAAGGAAATGGTGAAGATCGAGCGCGAAAATCAGACGCTAGCCACCGTCACCTTCCAGAACTACTTCCGCATGTACAAAAAACTGGCGGGCATGACCGGTACGGCCGAGACGGAAGCGGCCGAGTTCGATAAGACTTACAAGCTGGAAGTGAGCGTAATTCCCACCAACCGCCACATGCAGCGCAAGGAATTTCAAGACACCGTCTATCGCACCGAGGAAGAAAAATTCCGCAACGCCGCCAAGGAAATCAAGACTCTTTATGAGAAGGGCCAGCCGGTGCTGGTGGGCACGATTTCAGTCGAAAAATCCGAGCGGCTCTCCAGCACTCTGAAAAAAATGGGCGTTAAGCACGAAGTCTTGAACGCCAAGAATCACGAGCGCGAGGCGTTCATCATCGCCCAGGCCGGCCGCAAGGGGGCCATCACGGTTTCCACCAACATGGCCGGCCGCGGCACCGACATCCTGCTGGGCGGCAATCCCGAGTTTCTGACCAAAGAGCATCTGAAGAAGGAGAACAAAGATCCGGACTTGTTGCAGACTAGCGCCGTGGGAACGCCCGAGCGGGCCGAATGGGATGCGATCTTCAACCGCTATAAGGAGGAGACATCCAAGGAGCACGATGAAGTGGTCGCCTCCGGCGGGCTGCATGTGCTGGGCACTGAGCGGCATGAATCGCGGCGCATCGACAACCAGCTCCGTGGGCGCGCCGGACGTCAGGGCGACCCGGGCAGTTCGCGCTTCTATCTATCGCTGCAAGACGACTTGATGCGCATCTTCGGCGGCGAGCGCATGCAGAAGCTGATGCTGCGGCTGGGCATGGAAGAGGACGTGCCGATCGAGTCCAAGCTCATCAGCAAGCGCATCGCCAAGGCGCAGGAGGCCGTCGAGGCGCAAAACTTCGCCTCCCGCAAGCACCTGCTCGAGTATGACGACGTCATGAACAAGCAGCGCCAGGCCGTCTACAGCATGCGGCGCGCGCTGCTGGAAGGCCAGGACCAGAAGCAGCGGGTCACCGACATCATCGTAGGCATCGTGGCTTCGTTTATCGACCGCCGCTGTCCGGAGCGCACCCATCCCAGCCAGTTCGATCTCACCGGCCTGCAATCGGACGTGCTCTCGGCATTCGGCGTTAAAGTCGATCCGGAAGAATTGACCGGCCTGAACGGACCCGAGATCGAAGAACACGTCAACACGCTGCTGAAGAAACGCTATCAGGAAAAAGAAGACCTGATCGGCCCGCAAGGCATGCGCGAGGCTGAGCGGATCGTGATGCTCAACGTCATCGACAACCAGTGGAAAGACCACCTGCTGTCGATGGATCACTTGAAGGAAGGCATCGGGCTGCGCGGCTACGGCCAGAAAGACCCGCTCATCGAGTACAAGAAAGAATCGTTCCAGATGTTCCAGGACATGATGGATCGCATCGAGGACGAGACCATCCGGTATTTGTTCTTCCTGCAAGTGACGACGGCCCAGCCGGGTGAGTTGGGCGGTCCGGGTGGCGATGGCGGCGGGATCAACGGTGGACGCGCGCGGCCGGTGCTTCCATTCTCGTCCGATGACGAGGACGAGGAAGAAGAAGAGGACCAGGAAGAAGCGCTGGTGACCGCCAACGGCGAGGATCGCCGCGCGGCGCAGAGCGTGGTGGCCGACTTCACGCGCAATATCCAGCGCAAGAAGGACAAGGAAATGGCCGAGCTGCAGTTCGCCGGCGGCAGCGGAACGGTCACCGAGAAGAAGCAGGCCATTGCGCAAAAGAAGGCCGGCCGTAACGATCCCTGTCCCTGCGGCAGCGGCAAGAAATACAAGAAATGCTGCGGAGCTTAGTTCTCGCCCTCATCTTTGGTTCGTGCGCCGGCGCGGCCATGTGGCCGCAGCAGCTGGGTAAGTATCGGCTGAAGGACGTCGGCGGCGAGGAACACCCGTCCGGTGCAAACGCCGGCTGGGATGAATACGGCCAGCAGGCGATCGAGCAAGCCAATTACGGCACGTTCATCCCAACGGCGATAAGGTTCAAAGACACAACCGGCGCGTATGCGGCGTCTTTAGAGCCTTCCGGCACGCGGTGCACCCGAATAGGCAACTATCTTGTCAACTGTAGCGGGTGTCCAAAAGACTTTTTGGCCCTCGCGGAGAAAGCCCTGCCGAATGTCTCCCACGCACCTGTTTCAGTGCTTCCCAACTATCTGCCGGAAAAGGGCAGGTTGCCCAATTCCGAACGCTACATCATGGGCCCTATCGGCCTGCATAATGACCTGCCCCAGATTTCCGAATCGGCCGTGGACCTGCAATTTGGCGCGGAAGCCGCTGTGGCGCGGTACCGCCTGCCGAAAGGGGAGGTCACGCTGGCGATTTTCTCTTACCCGACGCTCGAAATGGCCCGCCAGCAGGCGCCGGCCTACGAAAAGACCCCAGGCATCGTCGTCAAGCGCAGCGGGGCGCTGGTGGCCTTGGTAGCCCCCGCAACGGCCGATAAAGCGATTGATCCCGCCGAAGCCCAAAAACTGCTGGCGCAAATAAACTATCAGGCCTCCTTTTCCTGGAACGAACCGCTTCCGATCGTGGTCAAGCCTGAGACCGCAGCGCAGATGATCTTGGGAATCATCACCTTAGCCGGAATCGTTCTAGGCTTCTGTTTGGCGTCCGGGTTGGCCTTTGGAGCCATTCGGGTGATTGCCAGAAAGTTTGGCTACTCGAGTGCTGACGAGTCGCTTACCACGCTCAGTCTGAGCGGCAAATAACTCCTCGGCTTTCTCTACCTTAGAAACCAAGAGCCTCGGCGCAGAACCGAATTCCACAGGGTTTTCCACAAAATTTCGCAATCCGATTCACAGAAGTAAGCCATTATGCATCAGTGCCTTACTTCCGATTGATGCGCGCTCAGTTTTTCGACTTGACTCGCAACCTGCGTGGCCCTATGATCTGAATCACAAACAGGTTTTGACGGTTGCGTTTTCCGTCGAATCTGCTTCTCCCATACATCCCCTGGCTAAAACAGGGAGCCTGTAAATTCAGGCAGATGGTGGTCGAATGCTCACCTTCGGGTGAGCATTCGTTTCTCCAGCACCACTACACTGGAATATCACCCGGGTCTATGAAAGCCGTCAGAATCCATGAATACGGCGGGCCTGAGGTCCTCAAGTATGAGGACATCGAGGTTCCCGCAGCCAAAGCCAACGAAGTCCTGATCCGCGTGAAGGCCTGCGCGCTGAATCACCTGGATCTGTGGATCCGGCAGGGCAAGCCTCGCGTGAAGACGTTGCCGCACATCCTGGGCAGCGATATTTCGGGCGAAGTCGTGCAAGCCGGAGAGCTGTGCTGGCGCGTTAAACCAGGCCAGCGCGTGCTGCTGGCGCCGGGCGTCAGTTGCCGCCAGTGCGAGCAATGCGTGTCGGGCCAGGACAACCAATGCAGTCAGTACACTTTATTCGGCAGCGGCATTCCCGGCGGCAACCGCGAATACATGACCGCGCCGGAGTATGCCGTAATTCCAATTCCAGACAGTCTCGGCTTCGAGCAAGCGGCTGCGGCGCCGCTGGTTTTTCTCACCGCCTGGCACATGTTGTTCGGACGCGCTGGACTTCAGGCCGGCGAGGACGTGCTGGTGCTGGCTGCTTCGAGCGGTGTCGGAATGGCTGCGATTCAGCTTGCGAAGTTGTTTCACTGCCGCGTCATTGCAACCGCGGGCGGCGAGGCCAAAATGGCCAAGGCCACGGCGCTAGGAGCCGATTACGTGATCGATCACTACCAGCAGGACATC